>TBL_comb47_HYPODRAFT_10000139_pt1 | contig 91308 bp, 71 predicted proteins | sample TroBogypolimnion_40_FD_10682 | JGI IMG/M metagenome (IMG submission 10682) | reverse complement strand
AGCTCCGCTTCCACCGGTGCTCCGCCACTGCCGGGTTTATTGACCGGTGTCCCGGTCGGTGTGATTGCGCCAATGATAATATCCACCATATCCTTTCCTCCCTGAAATGAAGGTGTTGTATTTCTTATCGGCCTTCTCTTTGCTTTACGTTACTTTTTTCATGTTGCTGATGGTGCAACCCTCGAGTTCCAGCAAAGCCTGTTTCATTGTCAGGCCCCCGCCAAAGCCGGTCAGACTGCCGCTGGCCCCGATCAGACGATGGCAGGGAATGACGATAGCCAGGGGATTGGTATGGGCCGCGCCCCCCACAGCCCTTGCCTTGTGGCGGCCGCCTATCTGTTCCGCCAATTCGCCATAGGTCTGGGTCTGACCATAAGGAATGGCACGTAATTGTTCCCAGACCTGTTTTTGGAAATGGGTGCCATGGATTGACAGGGGCAGGTCGAATTGCCGTAAGGTGCCGTTCAGGTAGGCGAGCAATTGTCGACCGGCCTCGTTGAGCAGGGGATGAGCGGCTATATCTCCCCGCGTGGCGGCGACTGCGGCAGACAACGTGTCATTCGGAAAAGAGAGGGCGCAGAGGCCGACTTCATCGATGACCAGGGTAAAGATGCCGAGGGCTGTGGGGAGTCGAGCAGCAATAGGCATGGGGGTACCTCCCAGATTAAGAAATGTTGCGTCGTTCCGGCGAAATTTCCGGTTCACCGTTCCGGTCGTGACCACGAAGCACATCGAGCAACCATGTTTCCACCCGCGTTTGCTGGCTGAGTACCGCCCCGGCCAACCGGTAGAGGGTTTCGAGGCTTTCGGTATCAACACTGTCGATGATGTTCTTGCAGTTATAGTTAAGGCAGAAAATAGGTTTAGCCAGAAAAATGCACCCCTGTTCGCCAAGAAAACAGCAGTTTTCGTCAACCTTGTTCCGGCGCTGCACCTTGATGCCCATGAGCAGATTGATGAGGAGGATCAGGCTGTCGGTATTGTCGGCCATAAAGGCGCTGCAGCACCCGCCGTCGGAACGGGTGGCGCAGCGGCTGCAGAGCCGGCCCATGTCCATGGATTGCATCTGCCCGCTCAGGGCAAGGGCATGGTGTTGCAACAGCTCGAGTTCTTTTCGGAAGAGGGCAGCGGCGTTCAGGCGGGCGGCCTGGTGCGCATAGAGGTCGCAGGCTTGCGCAAGTTTTTCGGCGACCGTGCCGCTGTAGTAGGTCTGGAGAAAAAAAGCGGCTTGGTTGGTCATGGGGGCGTGCTCATTTGCTTGTTTGCTGCATAAAATTTTTCCATACCGGGGCCGCTGCCTGACCGCCGGTTTCGCCTTCACCCAACGAGGTGCTGCGGTCATAGCCGATCCAGACCCCGGCGGTCAGGTCCGGGATGGAACCGATAAACCAGGCATCGACATAGTTGTCGGTGGTCCCGGTTTTGCCGCTGGCCCCGGGGATGCCGCCAGCATTCCTTCCTGTCCCCCGTTGGACCACCTGGGTAAGGACCGTGTGGATCCAGGCGGCGGTTGTTTCGGATAGAACCCGATGGCCGGCGGCCTGCGGCCAAGGGGTAACCCGGCCATCCCGGTCGCTGACCCGGGTGATGCCCACCGGTGCGTGGTACATCCCCTGATTGGCAAAGGCTGTGTAGGCCGCGGTCATTTCCAGGATGGAAACCGGGGAGGTCCCAAGTGCCAGGGTCAGGTCCGCTTGTAAGGGCGCGGTGATGCCCATCTTTTGGGCGTGGCGGATGACCTGATCAAGGCCGGTCTGCTGGAGGAGACGGACTGCGACCACATTGCTGGATCGGACCAGCGCCTCGGTCAGGGTCAGGGAACCCTGGTATTCGTTTTTGAAATTTCGGGGATGCCAGACTTTGCCACGCCCACTGGGCACGGAGATGGGGGCGTCAACGAACACGGTTCCCGGTGGGATGCCTTGTTCCAGTGCAGCGGCATAGAGCAGGGGTTTGAAGGCCGATCCCGGCTGCCGGTTGGCCTGCAGTGACCGGTTGTACTGGTTTTCATTGAAATCGGCACCGCCGATCATCGCCCTGATTCGGCCGCTGTCGGTATCAAGAGCGATCAGCGCCCCTTGCGGTGCGGCCTGCATAGGATGCCGCTCGACCACTTTGGCAACGCCGTCGGCAATGGCCTTCGCCGCCGCCTGCTGTAATCCCCCATCAATGGTGGTGGCCACGGTCAAACCCTTCTGATAGAGGTCTGTCTCGCTGTACCGGGAGAGCAGCTGTTGGCGGACATAGAGGGCAAAATAACCGTTGATCGATTTGCGCCAGTCTCCGGCCAGCTGCAATCCCTGTTCAAAGGCTGCGCGGGCCGCGTCGTCGTTGATGATGCCATCTTCAGCCATGCGGTTGAGGACGTAGCGCTGCCGGGCCCTGGCGGCTTCCGGCTGCCGGATCGGTGAATAGTTGCTTGGCGATTGCGGCAGACCGGCAAGGATGGCAATTTCCGCGAGCGTCAACTGGCTGGCTTTTTTGCCGAAGTAGGTTCGTGACGCTGCTTCGACCCCGTACGCCCCTTCGCCCAGGTAGATCTCGTTGAGGTAGATAAAGAGAATATCCTCCTTGCTCAGCATCCGTTCCAGGCGGTAGGAGAGGATGGCCTCGGTGACTTTGCGCAGATAGCTCTTTTCTCGGGAAAGCAGCAGGGCCCTGGTGACCTGCTGGGTGATGGTCGAACCGCCCTGGCTGCGCTTACCGGAGCGGAGGTTGTTGAACGCGGCCCGGAAGATCGACCAGCCGTCGAGGCCGGCATGCTCCCAATACCTGCTGTCTTCGGCAGCAACAAAGGCCTTGGGCAGGAGGGGGGCCATGTCGGCATAGGGGATGACAATCCGAAATTCTTTGGCAATGGAATCGATGGGCCGGCTGTTGTGGTCTAGAATCAGGGTTGCCACCTGTGGTCGGTAATCGTTGACTGAACGGATATCGGGGAGGCCCATGAACCAGGCCAGCGCCATGCCGATCAGCAGGGTGACGAGTCCGGCCGTCGAGAGCAGCAGGACGTTAAGATGGCTCTGGTCAAGGACCCATCCGGTAAAAGGAGGGGGAACTGTGAGCGGTTCTGTTTTTGCAGAGGGTTTGGTGGACAAGAATGGGAAGAAACAGTAGTGTTGATTTCAAAAATCAGGTGCGCATCCTGCGCCGGGGAAGGGTCAGGTGGAAGCCGCTGCGCGCCTGTCGACCGGCCTCTTTGCTTGTGTTGTTACCATGATTTTACGATTTCAGCATCTTTAAAGAAAAATGGGATAGTGCCTAATTTTGTCTCGAATACGGATTCTTTCAGAACAGTTAGCCAACCAGATCGCCGCTGGTGAGGTGGTGGAGCGACCGGCCTCGGTGGTTAAGGAGCTGGTTGAAAATAGCCTGGATGCCGGCGCGACGCAAATCGATATTCACATCGAAGGCAGCGGCGCAGGTCTTTTGCGGGTAGCCGATAACGGCCTGGGCATGGATGGTGATGATGTCCTCCTTTGTATCGAGCGGCATGCCACTTCCAAGCTCCAGAATGAAGGGCAGTTGGCCGCCATCGCCACCCTCGGCTTTCGTGGCGAGGCCATCCCCAGTATCGCCTCGGTCTCCTGGATGACCATCCTGTCGCGTCCCCGTGAACACGACCTCGGCACCCGGGCGGAAATCCGGTATGGCAGCTTGCAGGCGGTGCATCAGGACGGCTGCTCCCGGGGCACGGTGTTTGAGGTGCGGCACCTGTTCGGCAATATGCCGGCGCGGAAAAAATTTCTTAAATCAGCCCGCACCGAGATGCATCATGTTGAAGAGGTGGTGAAGAACCAAGCCATGGCCCATCCGCAGACCGGCTTCACTCTCCAGATCGATGGCCGGGAGGTGTTGGCCTATCAGCCGGACGCGGATCTAGAGAAGCGGGTCCGCGAGGTCTTCCGCTACCAAGGCAAGTTGCTGCCGCTGCAACGAGGCGAGGCGGCCGATTCCGAGGCGATGGGGCTGGCTGGTTATTTGCTCTTGCCCGAGATGGCGCAGGCCGGGAATGCTCGGTTGCGGCTTTTGGTCAATAATCGGCCGGTGCAGGACGCCATGATCCGCCATGCGGTCAGCGAGGGACTGCAGTCCTTTCTCATGAAGGGGTATCAGCCGGCGGGTGCACTGCTGCTGACGATTGCGCCTGATCAGGTGGATGTCAATGTCCATCCGGCCAAGCGGGAGATCCGGTTTCGTAAAAGCGAGGAGGTCCATCGTTTTATCGCCGACCGGGTGGCGCGGGCCATGGGCGGCTATCAGCAGACGCTGCGGACCAACCTCTTTGCCCCCCCGCTGCCAGAACCGAGCAGGGGGCGGGATGCCGAAGGGCTGCGGTACCAGCCGCCGGCAGATGTGCCTGTTGCGGCGGTGCGCACTGCTGAACCTGGTGGTTGCCAGCCGCGTTTACCGATAGCGTCGGTTTCCTGGCCCCCGGTTGATCTTTCGCCGGAACCACCCTCTCAGCCCGTCATTGAGGATGCCGCGCCCCTTTGCCCGCTGCCGGCTCCGTCTCTGGCCGAGGATTATGCCAGCCTGACCGTAATCGGTCAGCTTTTTTCTCTCTACCTGCTGTGCGAAAGGGACGGTGCTTTTTTCGTCATCGATCAGCATGCCGCCCACGAACGGCTGCTCTACGGTCAGCTCCGCCAGGGCTATCTGGCGGCCAGAGTACCCCGGCAGGCACTGCTCTTCCCGGTGACTGTCGAGCTTACGCCGGTACAGGCGGAGACCCTTGAGCAGCGGCAGGCTGAGGTGGCGGCCCTCGGATTTGAGGCTGATTTTTTTGGCGATACCACCTATGTGGTCAAGAGTGTGCCGGCCGTGGTCAGTCATGTGGAACCAGGGGGCCTGCTGCGGGAAATCCTGGATGGACTCAGAGGGCCGGCCAGCGCAGAAGCCGCCCAGGTCGTTCCTCAGGCCGTGGATCAGCTGTTGGCCTCCATGGCCTGCAAGGCGGCGATCAAGGCGGGGAATCGTCTACAGCCGGTGGAGATGCTCAAGCTCCTGCAGCAGATGCAGGCGAGTACGGTTTTTTCGCATTGTCCCCATGGCCGTCCAGTGGTCAAAACCTTCTCTGCCCAGGAAGTAGAGAAGTGGTTTCACCGCCATGGCGGCTGATTAGACGCTAGTTTTTTAGATTGGAGTCTGTTAGGTAAGGACTGATTGTTGAGGAAGCGGCTCCAGCTACTTCCGTCTGGTATAAAAAGCGCACAAATTCAACACCTACAGGCTCTTCACCTACAATGAGGTTGTCCACCTGGAATGGTCAGGATGAACGCAGGTAACGTACATATGAAGATACAGACAATTCGGATCAATACCCCAGAAGGACAGCAGTGTATGCAATCCTTGCGCAACCGCTTTGCCGAGGCCGATGGCGGCTGTCGGGAGGTGGTAGCTGCCATTCTGGCCAGAGTCCGGCAGGAAGGGGATGCGGCGGTGCTGGACTACTGTCGGCAGTTTGATGCGCCGACCATGTCGGTTGCGGCCCTGCGGGTGACCCCGGCTGAATTTGCCCAGGCCGAGCAGGAGGTTGATGAAGACTTCCGCGAAACCCTGCGTTTTGCCGTAGGTCGCATCCGCACGTTCCACGAGCGTGAGCTGGAGGATTCTTGGATGCTGACCCGCGAGGACGGCACCATTACCGGCAGGCTGGTGCGGCCGGTCGATTCCGCTGGTCTCTATGTGCCGGGCGGTAAGGAGGGCTCGACCCCCCTGGTCTCCTCGGTACTGATGAACGGTATTCCGGCCCAGATTGCCGGTGTTGCGCGGCGGGTTATGGTAACGCCGCCCAACCTCGAGGGGAGTGTTAGTCCGGCCCTGCTGGTGGCCGCCCGTGAGATTGGTATTTCTGAGATCTACAAGGTCGGATCTGCCTGGGCCATCGCTGCTCTGGCCTATGGCACAGCGACCATCCCGGCGGTGGATGTGATTGTCGGCCCAGGCAACCAGTATGTGGCTGAGGCCAAGCGCCAGGTGATGGGCCGGGTGCGCATTGACATGATCGCCGGTCCCAGCGAAGTGCTGATCGTGGCTGATGATACCGCGGAGGCCGCTTTTATTGCCGCCGACATGCTGGCCCAGGCCGAGCATGATCCGCAGGCCCTGGCTCTGTTGATCACCACCAGCGAAGCATTGGCGGGCAAGGTAATCAAGGAGTTGACACAGCAGCTGCCGCTTTTGCCGCGGGCCGATATCGCCCGCATCGCGCTTGCGGATCGCGGTCGGATTCTGTTGGTCAACACCCTGGAGCAGGCCATTGATCTGGCCAACGAGATTGCCATCGAGCACCTGGAGCTGCAGATCAAGGACCCTTGGCAGTGGCTGCCCAAGATTCGCCACGCCGGGGCCATTTTTCTCGGTTCCTGGACGCCGGAGGCGGCAGGCGATTATGTCGCCGGTCCCAACCATGTCCTGCCGACCATGGGCACGGCCCGGATTTCCTCGGCCCTGGGGGTTGAGACCTTCTTGAAGAAGAGCTCAATCATCGCCTATTCCCGTCAGGCCCTGGTGGCGGACAGTGTCCATATCCGACGACTGGCCGCTCTCGAGGGGTTGACGGCCCACGGCAATTCAGTAGCGGTACGGGTTGGTGACTGATAAGCGGCGGCTCCTGCGCGAGGGGGCCGGTCTGTTGGGGATTGGTTTAAGCGAAGAAGACCTCGACCGGCTGTTGGTTTATGTCGCCGAGCTGGCGAAATGGAGCCGGCGGATCAATCTGATCGCCCGCGACACCCCGGAGTTGCAAATCCTGGAGAACCATTTCCTCGATTCGCTCACCCTGCTGCCGCTGCTGCGCTCTCAGGGCCGTGGTCCGGTGCATCTGCTCGATGTCGGCAGCGGCGCCGGATTTCCCGGTCTGGTGCTGGCAATTGTCATGCCCGAGGCCCAGTTCACCCTGGTTGAGCCGCGCCAGAAGCGGGTCAGCTTTCTGCGCCATCTGATCCGCACCCTGGGACAGACCAATGTCGAGGTGGTTGCCGACCGGATTGAACCACATGCAGCCGCCTGGCAAGGCCGTTTCAGCCATATCACCAGCCGGGCGGTGGCGGAACCGCTGGTCTTTTTGCCTCTGGTGCGCCCGCTTCTGACCCCGGAGGTCAAGGTCATCCTCATGCTGGCGCGGGCTGAGGCGCTGGCCGGGGTTGAGGCTGATGACTCTGGCCTCTGGCGGGTGGGCGAAACCAGGGCGTTGCATCTGCCGTTTTCCGGAGTCCCCCGGTTGCTGGCCGTGGTGAGCGCCTGCTGATACTTCTTTCTGGAATAATTGCGGTTAATCTGGTAGTAACAAAATTTTTCACACTTCATTTCAACAACAACGGATACCTTCCGTTTGCAGACGAGGCATATTATGGCACATAAGATTGCGGTTTTGGCTGGTGACGGTATCGGCCCGGAAGTGATGGCCGAGGCCATCAAGGTGCTGGATGCGGTCCAGCAGAAATTCGGTTTTTCCCTCAGCTACACCCCTGCCGATGTCGGCGGCATTGCCATCGATAATCATGGCGAGGCCCTGCCCCAGGCAACCCTGAAGGTCTGCGAAGCAAGCGAGGCCATCCTTTTTGGCTCGGTGGGCGGACCTAAATGGGAGAGCCTGCCCCCGGCCCAGCAGCCGGAACGGGCCGCGTTGTTGCCCCTGCGCAAGCATTTCGATCTGTTCTGCAACCTGCGCCCGGCCAAGGTGTTCAAGTCGCTGGCGGCAGCCTGTCCGCTCAGGGCCGACATTGTTGGTGATGGTTTTGATGTGTTGGTGGTTCGCGAGCTGACCTCGGGCATCTATTTCGGCCAACCCAAGGGCCGCGATGGCAGCGGTCCCGATGAAATAGCCTGGGATACCAAGGTCTACAAACGTTCGGAAATCGAGCGCATCGCCCGCATGGCCTTTGAGGCGGCGCGGCTGCGGCAGCACAAGGTCACCTCGGTCGATAAGGCTAATGTTCTTACCTGCATGGTCTTCTGGCGTGAGGTGGTCAAAGATGTGGCCAAGGACTATCCGGATGTGGAGCTTAGCCATATCTACATCGACAACGCCACCATGCAGCTGGTCCGCGATCCGCACCAGTTCGACGTCATGCTCTGCGGCAACATGTTTGGCGATATCATCTCCGATGAGGCCGCCATGCTGACCGGCTCCATGGGCATGCTGGCCTCGGCCAGTCTCAACAGCAGTAAATTCGGGCTGTTCGAGCCTGCCGGCGGTTCCGCCCCCGACATCGCCGGTCAGGGTATTGCCAATCCGATTGCCCAGATTCTCTCGGCGGCGATGATGCTCAAGTACAGCCTCGGTCAGGAGCCGGCCGCCACCGCCATCGAGCAGGCAGTTGCCAGCGTCTTGGACAAAAAGATCATGACCCAGGATATCGCCACAGCCGGCGTTATCCCGGTTTCGACGGTCGCCATGGGAGACGCCATCGTCAAGGAGCTGTTGGCCGCATAGCGAGCAACAAGGAGGGAAAGGCATGCCGAGACGGAAGAATCTTATCCTCATCAATAACCGGTCTGCCGCCTGCATGGCCACCGATGTCTCCAGGGAACTCGATATCCCAGTGACCGAGATGATCACCCGGACCTTTGCCGACGGTGAGGTGTACCATGCCTTTCCTCGGGACATTGCCGGCCACGATCTGGTGATCATCGCCAGTACCCCGGATGACACCGCCCACCAGGAGCTGATCGATCTGATTGCCGGGGCGCGCTACTGGAATGCCCTATCGGTCAATGTGGTCATCCCCTATCTGGGCTACTCCACCATGGAGCGGGCCAAACCCGAATCCGGCGAGATACCCAAAGGCATCACCCGAACCCGGCAGATCTTCCGGGCCCGGCCCGATTATGTCGCCTTTCTCGATCTCCATTCGGAATCGGTGATGCATGCCCATACCGGTGAGATCCGTATCCGCCATCTCTGGACCGAACAGGTCGCTGCCGAAAAGATCCGGCAGTTGCAGGTGGAGAATATGGTGCTGGTCTCCCCCGATTACGGATTCAGCAAGCGGGTGGCGCGGCTGGCCGGGCTGCTCGACTGCCCGCATACCGCCGCCAACAAGGACCGCTACGATGTCGACCAGACTATTATCGGCCAGTTGTCCGGGGCGGTGCGGGGCCGGACCGCCATTATCTGCGACGATATGATCCGTACCGGCGGCTCCATGCTGCAGACCGTTGACCGTTGCTATCAGGCCGGGGCAATTGGGGTGATGGTGATGGCCACCCATCTGGTGTTGGCCGGGGGCGCCCGGGAGCGGTTTGTCGAAAAAGGCATTAGCTGCATCATCGGGGCCGATACCTATCCGGGGCGGGAGACGGACGGGCTTTTGCAGATTTATTCAGTGGCCCCGGTCATTGCTGATGAGTTGAAGAAATATTTTCGTATTCAATAAATTAAGGGATCAGTTTCTGATCAACAGCGGAAGGAAGCTATGAAAAAAGTAGGTATTGTTGGCTGGCGCGGCATGGTCGGCTCCGTGCTCATGGAGCGGATGCAGCAGGAAGGGGATTTCAACGGGTATGAACCCCGGTTTTTTTCTACCTCGCAGGCCGGTCAGGCAGGCCCGACGGTCAACGGCACGGTCTATGAACTGCTCGACGGGCGCAATGCGGCCCTGCTCAAGGAGCTGGACGTCATCGTCAGCTGCCAGGGCGGCAGCTATACCGCCGAGATCTATCCGCAACTGATGCAGTTGGGCTGGCAGGGGTATTGGATCGACGCGGCCTCAAAGCTGCGCATGGATGCGGATGCGATCATCGTCCTGGATCCGGTGAACCGCAAGGTGATCGATCAGGGGCTGGCCAAAGGCATCAAAAAATACATCGGCGGCAACTGCACGGTCTCCCTGATGCTGATGGCCTTGGGCGGGCTGTTCGAGCAGGGCTGGGTGGAGTGGATCACCAGCCAGACCTATCAGGCCGCCTCTGGGGCCGGGGCCAAGAATATGCGGGAGCTGGTGGATCAGATGCGGCTGGTCGGCGAAAACGCCGAGAATCTGCTGGATCATCCCTCGGCCATCCTTGATCTCGACCGCAACGTGGTCGAGACCCTGCGCAACCCGGCCTTCCCCATTAGTAATTTTGGGGCGCCGTTGGCGGGCAGCCTCATTCCCTGGATCGACACCCTCATGGATAACGGTCAGACCCGCGAGGAATGGAAGGGCATTGCTGAGACCAACAAGATTCTGGGTAGTATCGGCCAGCCGATCCCGATCGACGGCTGCTGCGTACGGATCAGCGCCATGCGCTGCCACAGCCAGGCCTTCACCATTAAGCTCAAGCGCGATATCCCGCTGGCCGAGATCGAGCAGGTCATCGCCAACCAGAACCAGTGGGCCTACCTGGTGGCCAACACCAAGGAACAGACCCTCAAGGAACTGACCCCGGCCCGCGTCACCGGCACCCTTGATATCCCGGTGGGCCGTCTGCGCAAGATGAATCTCGGACCCGAGTACCTGAGCGCCTTCAGTGTCGGTGATCAACTGCTCTGGGGTGCGGCTGAACCGGTCCGGAGGATGTTGAAGATTGCCTTAGAGTATTTGGGGTAGAAATAAGAGTTTGTCGGCCGGGCCGATTTATCGGTTGGCCACTATTTTTGTTTGGCAAAGCCGCTTTCCTTTCCGGGGAGCGGCTTTTTTTGTTTTTTCTACTTTTCAGAAGAAAGATGATCGGGTTTGGAGGCCATTGCCACTGAGCCGGGCGGCGAGGTCCGGGGCCGGATGAAGGGGCAAACTGTTTGAGCGCAGCGAGTTTTTGCCCCGCCGGTTCCGGGCCTTGACGAACGGGGTCGCCTCAGTGGCTTGGCTGCCTTTTCTTTTGGTTCTTTTCTTTGGGCACGCAAAGAAAAGAATGGGAAGCCCGCAGGGATTTTCTACATTTAAACACGAGGTGCTTATACTGAGCCCGGAATTATACTACCATCTTTTTGGTTTGGGTTTATGCCTGCTTGGCGGGTAGGTGTGCATCAAAGTACTGCAAAAGATGTGAGTAACGGAAAGCGAGTTTGGTAGTGAGACTGGCCTGATGTTCGAAAAGCTTTTCAATGATAAACTTCCGTGCAGCGATATAAAGTTTGGCATGACTGTCACGGGAGATGGCGTTTTGAAATTCTTCGCCGAGGTAATGCAGTATACAGTGACCATCTGCGTCTTGGACCAACATACCGATGCAAAGGGTTGCTAGCTCTCGGTCGTTTTGTGAATAGACGTCTTGTCCCGGATTCGCAGCATGAGCCTTTAGAAGTTTCACAGCTTCTTGCCCCACTACAATTCTTGGATATTGTGCGATCTCACTCTCTAATTCATATGCGCGTGCCACTGCAGCGCCGTATAACTCGCCGGGGTGGAGTTCAACACCCCACGCGACTTCGATTGCACCGCGGATAGGTTGACGAGTGGCTAAACCAAGAAGGCAAAGAGTTCCGGCTAAGCCGAAAATTCCAAAAATTCCATTCATTTGGCATTTAATGTCTGTATCGCCTAGGCACATAAACGATACAAGACCATCTGGCCATCGTTGCGTTTTTATCCGCGTCAGCTGCATTTCATCCCAGGTGACATGCTGTTCCGGCTGTAATGCAGCTCTCAACTCTGGATTCGGACGGAGGAACTCTGACAGCATTTCTTCAGCCTGCTCTTGGAGCTTAATGATTGCTCCGACACTGTTTCGTATTACTCCGATGAACTTTTGCTGCTCTTCTTCTGATGCAAACGATGGCAGCAATCCTTGATCTCGCAAGGCATCACGTTGCCCCAGCAAGTCGATAAAGCTGACGCAATAATTTCCAGCCAGCCATTCTTGGTCAGAATTCTCCGGCTCAATATTCATGCGATCTCCTGAAATGTTCCAAACGGCTGATTGCTGACATGCTGTAACGCAAAAGGTGACAGATCAACGGGTTGATAATCTCCACTATGGGCATACTGTGGCTAATTTTAATGTGAATTCACACGGCACGTCATGGTCTAACCAAACCGGTTTGTCTAGCTTGTCTGAACACTCTGCATCTTCAAAGAGTCCCCGCCTGCCGTCGCCGGTGCAGACCAGGATGACCCCATCCACGGTCCCTCGCACAACCAGGCCCTTGTAAGATTCGAGCAAATTCGGATCAAAGGCCGTTGCCCGCCTGACTAGTTCCCGATCATCGAGTGACGCGGCTTCTGCAGGATTGTTCTTGGCAAAGCGCATGACGGCACGCGCCAGATCGCTGGCTGTTGCCGCCAAGGGCTGCATCATTTCGTCCGTGTAGGTTTTGTGGTCTTTGGCGCATGCGGAGGTGGTAAGGAAAACCATCCCGCAGAGCAGGAAGATGGTTGTCCTTCGAAAAAAAGGGAGGAACGCAATCTTGTCGGTCGTGTCCATAGGCTTGTCTCTTTGCGTGGGCGTTCGGCAGGGATATCAGGACTTGAGCAGTTGCTCATCCCAAGGCCAGAGTTTGAGTTTTTTACTGGCGTTATCGATGCCGGTGTCCAGGCTCCAATCGCCAAACACAGTCAAATGACGGGTGCCGAGATGGGTGCCACTGCCGTACATATCATCGGCCAATACGCTCCAGGCCTCAAGGATATGGCCGCGTGTTTTTTTGAAGATCGCCGCAAAGGAAGAGGGGCAACCGCGATCTTGCGGCTGCTCAAAGTCGGGACTCTCCGGATCGTCCGTATTCTTGACATTGGGGCTGGTCGGGACATCGATATTCGCAAAAAAACTTGGGTCTAGTTCATCGTTGGCGGGATAGGCCAAGGCACCGCTGGCCATGTGGCGGCCGAAGACTGGAATCTTGCGCCCGATCTCAGCCAGATCGACCAGTTTGACGAAGAAGGCATGCCATTTGTCGATCTGGTCGTCCTGGATATGCCGAGGGGGGTAGGTTTTCTCCAGACAGGTCTTCCAGAGTGCCTCTACGTCGTCGTTGAGGTCGACAGCCGTACCGCAGGACCTGATCTCGCCCTTCATGTTATCGGAGACGTGCAGGTCGAGTCCGGTGATTTCCTTGTAAATCCACACGTCCTGGTTCATCTCGCAGCGGCGGTGGTCTTCCTTGTGGAGCTCGTATTTACCGACGCGGAGGTTCACCACCGGATGGATGGTAACATCGGCGATGATGTGTGAGACGAAGCCCAGGAGCCAGGCGAATTGCTGTCGCCACTCCTGGGCATCGGGTTGGGCGATGCGCGCCTGATGGAGAAGCGGCATGGCGCATTCGACCATCTGGTTGGTCCTGCCCTTGTGCATGAGATCGGCCCAGTCGGCATCAAGGCCAAGGTAGGGATAGTCGGGACTGACACCGCCGAGATAGGTAAAACGGCCCCAATCGTCGAGTACGTCCTGAAGGGCGGGAATACTCTCTCGGCCCTCTCGTACAGCACTACGAACCAGGGTCAGATGTGTGTAGCCACCAGCCATGACGCCTCCTTTGGGTGATAAAGGGAAAGGATGAATAGCGTTTATTTTTTGACGTCCTTCCCCTTCTTTTCTTCCTTCCCCTCCGCCTTCGGCATCGGCGCATACTCAATCGGCACCCAGGCATAACTTCCCTTACCCTCGGCCCGGACATGGCCGATACCGGGGAAGGGCAGGTGCATCCCGGCCACGAGCGTTTTGCTGGCCGCCATCTTTTTCATAATACTTTTGCGGGTGGCGATAGCCTGTTTTGGGTTAGTATCGAACTCAATGGACACGCCCGGCTTGGCAAACTGGACCGAATAGGCGTGTACCAGGTCGCCCCAGATCAGCAGCTTCTGCCCCTTGGACTCAACCTCATAGGCGGTATGACCAGGGGTATGGCCATAGGCCTTGACCGCCTGAATCCCCGGCACCACCACGCTTCCCTCCTTGAAGGTTTTCCATTGACCGCTGGCCAGATAGGGAGCTGCGGAGTCACGCGCTTTTTTAAAATTGGGCTGGATGTCGGCTGGTGCCGCATCCGCGACCTTCTGCGACAGCCAGAAGTCACTCTCCGCCTGGGAAACCCAAACGGTCGCCTTGGGGAAGAGTGGCTGGCCGCCGGCATCGTTGAGCCCACCGATATGGTCACTGTGCATGTGGGTGATGAGGATCGTGTCCACCTGGGTCGGATCATAGCCAGCATCCTTCATGTTCTGCAGCACGTAGCCGAGGGTGGGGCGGGCCATTTTGGCGGCACCGGTATCGACCAGTACCAGGTGGGTACCGGTGTTGATCAGAAAGACGTTCACGGACGTCTGCATTGTGGGGTTGGCTACAAACATGCGCGACAGCAGGTGGTGGAGGTCGGTTTCGCTGGTATTTTGCAGCACTTTTGTATCATGCTCGGTGAAACCATCCTGCAGCGCGGTAATTTCAAATTGGCCCAGCTGGATACGGTAATAGGCGGGCACCTGGGTCGGCACCTTGGGGCCTTCAGCACGGGCAAGAGGGGAGAGGGTGAGGAGGATCGCCCCGAAAGCCAGGGCGAGACGGAAGTGATGCAGCATGCTGGATCTCCTAGTGGAAATGTGGTCAAACGAACAATTCCCAGCGGGCGGTCCAAAAGCGCATAGATCAGGTACGCGTCTGTGTTGCCGGTGTCGGGATTGGTCGTGCGGTTTTAGGTATTGTTTCAGTTCGTACGGTTGCTCCTGCGGGGGCACTGAGCTTGGTTGCCGCAGCATCCGGACCCGTCATCCCCTTGCGTGCAGCGGTATGGTATTACTGCAAAATAAAGCCGAGTGCCTTCAAATCCTTGGCCCAGGATCCCCAGGGGCCTGACTGGAAGGTGGCGGCCATGTGTTTCGGATCAAAGAGAACCGTGGCATCCAGATCGAGATGGCATTTACGGTCGTAGTTGGTGTGGCTGATGCGCAGCGTCCAGGTGCCGTTTTTGTTGGCTTTCACCTCTTCGACATACACCGGATGGCCAGTCGGCATGCCGCGCCGGGAGTTACCATCCAACACCATGATCGATCCAGCCGTCGGGGTCGATGTGGTCGCCCTGTTTTTCTTGGCACAGGCAAACCATTGCACCGGACTGGTATTGCCCATCCTGCAGGTCTGGATACCGGTGCGGCAACGGGCATAGATCAGGCTCTGGGGCTGACACGTGCCGGTGACCTGATGCATTTTCTTCTTGGTGGCGGTCACCGTCTTGCCGATTGTCTTGTGCCCTTTCTTCTTCGCTGTTTTTACCGCTTGTCGGGTTGTCTGCTTTTCTTTTTTGTGGGTTGTTATCGTTGCCCCCGGCTGCAGGTGGTAGCAACCGGCCCGACCGCGTTCACTTTCCCGGATGGTGCGGGCATCCGGGCAGGTTGCGGTGTGGCCGTCCTGTCCTGCCTCTATCGCGGTATCGGCTGGAGCAAGAGTTGTATCCTGCTCGGAGCAGGCGGGATGCTGCTCCAGTGGTGACGGCATTGGAGTCTCGCCCGGAGGCGGTGTTTTGGCACAGCCGCTCGAGAGGATGAGAACGGCAAAGAGGGTGAGGATTCGTACAGAGAGAGGGGAAATTTTCATTTTCAGTCCCTTGGCGATAATGGTTTGGTTCAGCGGAGGCTGCCGTCGGCCAGGGTGAGGCGGTGGTCCATGGCGGCCGCCAGTTCCATGTTATGGGTGACCATAACCACGGCCAGCCCGAGATTTTCACTCATCTCCCGCAGCAGGGCAAAGACTCGGCTGCCGCTGGCGGAATCGAGGTTGCCGGTGGGTTCGTCGGCCAGCAGCAGGGCCGGGTCCATCACCAGGGCACGGGCCAAGGCGACCCGTTGCTGTTCTCCGCCGGAGAGCTCACCGCTGCGATGCTGCAGTCGTTTGCCCAGGCCCACCTGTTCCAGCAGGCTTTGCGCCTTGTCTTTGATGGCGGCTCGCGACTGTCCATTGATCAGGCCGGGCATCATGACGTTTTCGAGCGCCGAGAATTCTGGCAGCAGGTGGTGAAACTGAAAAATAAAGCCGATGTGGCTGTTACGATGCTCAGCCAGATCCGGCTCGTTTTTCGCGGTGAGCTCGGTGCCGCGAAAGAAAAGCTGACCGGAGTTCGGCTGATCGAGGGTGCCCAGTATCTGCAGCAGGGTGGTTTTGCCGGAGCCCGAGGCACCGACAATGGCGGTCATTTCCTTGGGCCGTACGGTCAGGTCGACCTGTTCAAGCACGGTGATGGTGTCGAGGCCGCTGCGGTAGGATTTGCACAGGGCCGAGGCCTGGAGGAGCGGAGCGTTATTCATAGCTGAGGGCCTCGGCCGGGCGGATCCGTGAGGCCTTCCACGATGGGTAGAGGGTGGCGAACAGGGTGATGAGGATGGCGGACACAGCAATCACGGTCACGTCGAGCGGCACCACCTTGATCGGCATGGTGGACATGGGGTAGACATTGCGTGGCAGTTCGATGAGCTTGGAGTGTTTAAGGATGGCGCAGAGGGCCAGGCCGCTGCCCACGCCAAAAAACGTTCCCGCTAGGCCGATCACCATGCCCTGATAAAAGAAGATCCGCATGATCGCCTTGGTGGTGGCGCCCATCGATTTGAGAATGGCGATATCCCGATTTTTCTCCATGACCACCATGATCAGGGCGCTGATGATATTGAGCGCTGCCACCAGGATAATCAGGTCCAGGGCGATGAAAATCCCGACCTTTTCCAGTTTGAGGGCAGCGAACAGGTTCTGGTTGAGCTGCATCCAGTCGCGCGCCGAGTACTCAGAACCCAAGGCCTGCTGAATGGCGGCGGCGGTCCGGTCGGCTTGGTCGACATTCTTGATCTTAACCTCAATGCCGTGCACCCCTTGGCGCAGGTCGGTGAGGCTGCGGGCTGTTTCCAGGCTGATGAAGCCCATGGTTGAATCGTACTCAAACATGCCGGTTTCAAAAATCCCGACCAGAATGCAGGTCCGGATCTTGGGCAGGACGCCCATGGGGGAGAGCGGTCCGTTGGGTGAGATCAAGCGTACCTTGCTGCCGACGCCGACCTGCAGCTGCCGGGCCATGTCGCGTCCCAGGACAATAGCTGGAATATCATGGGGTTGGTCGAGGTCAATGAGCTGGCCGGCAATCATTTTCTGGCCGATGCTGAGCACCCGCATGGCTGAGGGAGCATCAATGCCGCGCAGCACCACGCCGGTTGAATGGGCCGCCGAGGTGATCAGGGCCTGCGCGTAAATATAGGGGGTGGTCGCCTCGACCCCCTCTATGGTCTCGATTTTGGCGGTGACCCCGGCGGTATCGGCAATCGGCCCGCCATGCCGCTGCACCAGGGCATGGGCGTTGACACCGATGATCTGGTCGCGCAGCCCCTCGGTGAAGCCGGTATACACCGACAGCACGACGATGAGCGCCAGGACGCCGACCGCAACTCCCAGGATGGAGATGATGGTGATCAGCGAGATGAATTTTTGTTTCCGCTTGGCCCGCAGGTAGCGCAGGCTGACAAACCATTCAAAGGAGGCCATGGGCGGCTCGTTTACTCCCCGGTTTCCGCTTTCATCTGCGGAAAGAGGATGACGTCGCGGATCGACGGGGCATCGGTCAGGAGCATGACCAGCCGGTCGATGCCGATGCCTTCACCGGCCGCCGACGGCATGCCGTATTCCAGGGCCCGCACATAGTCGCGGTCCAGAACCGGGTGGACCTCGTCGTCATCGCCGCGCTCGTTGATCTGCTTCTGGAAGCGCTGCAGCTGATCGATGGGGTCGTTGAGTTCGGAAAAGGCGTTGGCGATTTCCCGGCCGGTGACGAAGAGTTCAAAGCGGTCGGTAACGGACGGATCTTCCTCGTTGCGGCGGGCTAACGGCGACACCTCGGTGGGGTAGGAGGTAATGAAGGTCGGGTCGATCAGCCGTTCCTCGACCAGCAGCTCGAACAGTTCAGTCTTGGCCTTGCCCGGACCGGCCTCGGGTTGCAGTGCGATGCCTTTGGTCTTGGCCAGGGCCATGACTGCGGCATCGTCCTGGAGGATGGCAGGGTCAATGCCGGCGATTCGTTCCAGGGCCTCATCCATGGTATACCGCTGCCAGGGTGGGGCCAGATTGACCGGGATGCCCTGATAGGTGATGTCCATGGAACCGGTGACCTCCTGGGCCAGCCAGGAGATCATCTCCTCGGTCAGATCCATGAGGTCGTGGTAGGTGGAGTAGGCCTGGTAGAATTCGAGCATGGTGAATTCCGGATTGTGGCGGGTGGACAGCCCTTCGTTGCGGAAATTGCGGTTGATCTCGAAGACCTTCTCAAACCCGCCCACCAGGAGCCGCTTGAGATAGAGTTCCGGGGCGATGCGCAGGAACAGGTCCATATCCAGGGCATTATGGTGGGTCTTGAACGGTTTGGCGGTCGCGCCGCCGGGGACCGGCTGCATCATCGGGGTTTCGACCTCCATGTAGCCGCGGTTGTTGAGAAATTCGCGGACTAGCCGGATGATCTCTACCCGCTTTTTGAAGATCTCGCGCGCTTCGGGGTTGACGATCAGATCGACATAGCGCTGGCGGTACCTGGTTTCCACATCGGTAAGGCCGTGAAATTTTTCCGGCAGGGGGCGCAGCGACTTGGTGATCATCTGCATGGTGGTGGCTTCCAGCGACAACTCTCCGGTCTTGGTTTTGAAGAGCTGGCCCTCGATACCGACAATGTCGCCGACATCCCATTTTTTGAAGTGGTCGAAGGTCTCCTCGCCCAGCAGGTCGCGGCGGGCATAAACCTGGATGCGGCTTTCGGCATCCTGGAGATGGAAAAAAGCGGCTTTGCCGAATTTGCGCATCGACATCACCCGGCCGGCAACACGGTAGATAATGCCGCTGTCGTCGTGGGCCTCCGGCGTCAGGGGCTCGCCCTGGGGCAGGATAGCACTGATGGGCTGGGGGTTTTTGAAGGTGTTGCTGAACAGGGTGACCCCTGCTGCTGCCAGTGATTCTGCTTTTTCGCGCCGTTGTTTAAGGAGATTGCTTGTTGTTTCCATCTAGGTATCTGGGTGAATAGGGTTATGCCGGTGTCTTGCCCGCTGTTTGAAGGTCTGGTGACACCCTGCGTGCAAGAAGAGGATTAGCTAAATTATGAACAAGAGACTCAAAATAGTGCGAGGTGTGCCTGATGTCAATTCCTTTCAAGGAGCGCGATGGATTCGATGTGATGGGTCTGGGGAAACATGTCCACGGGGGTGATCTGTGCAATCCGGTAGCCGCCACTCGTGAGCAGGCGGAGATCGCGGGCCAGGGTTGCCGGATCGCAGGAGATCGAGATAATCTGCTGCGGTCCAAGTCGGGGCAGGAGGGCTGAGGCCTTGCCCAGCCCTTGGCGCGGGGGGTCGAGCAGGATGCAGTCGAACCGCTTGTTGCGGGCAATCAATTGGTGTAGCTGCTGCTCGACATCACCGGCGATGAAACGGGCCTGCAGCAGACCGGCCTCACGGCTGTTGCGCCCTGCCCAGAGGATGCTTTCTTGATTATGCTCAATACCGGTCACCTGAGCGCCCAGCAGCCCCAAGGGAATCGAGAAATTACCCATGCCGCAGAAGAGATCCAAGGCGGAAAATGGTTTTGGGCCAAACCTCAGCAGGCCAAGCGCCAGCTCGACCATCCGGACGTTCTGCTGGGCATTGACCTGGAAAAAACAACGATGATCCCAGTCGAGCCGGTAGGCATGTCCTTGGATGGCGAACTGCTGGGAGAGTTCGGCGGACCTGGCGGCAGCGCTCGTGCAGCGTCCAGATTGTTCCTGTTGCACCGCCACCATATCGGCCAGGGCATTGAGTTCCTTGATAAGGGCTGCATCGACAGCCGTTGGCGCTGCCGGGCGCGGTTGCAGCACCATGACTACCCGATTGCTTGTCGGGCAGTGAATCAGTTCCAGGGCGGCAATGGCGTCTTGTAACCGTTTGGGCCAGTTGCCGTCGACCAGTGCGCCGATGACCCGGTTGATCGGTTCGGTGGCCAGTAGGCAACGCCGGATGGGAACCACCAGGTTGCTCGCCCTTTGATGGAAACCGAGCTGTCCCGCCGGGTCGAGATGCAGCCGCACCCGGTGCCGGTAGCCCAAGGGAGTGGGCGAGGGCAGGGTGGCGCGGGGATGGCCTTCAGGGAGCTCCAGGCGGGCACGTTCCAGGGCCTCCTGCAGGATCTGCCGTTTGAAGCGCAGTTGATCCGGGTAGGCGGCATGTTGCAGATCGCAGCCGCCGCAGTCCTGGTAGTAGGGGCAGGGGGGCGTGATCCGTTCCGGGGCCGCTTCGATGATCCGTACCAGCTGTGCTTCTTTGTACCCCCGGTGTGCTTTGGTTTCACGGGCCACCACGGTCTCGCCCGGCAGGGCCGAGGGCACCATTATCACCATGCCGTCCGGGAGCGTGCCCAGCCCTTTGCCGCCGGTTATGATCTTTTTAATGACAAGTGTATGTTCCATTTGTACATTGTAGCAGTTTAATGCTACTATATTCAAGATATGATTGAAGAATTGAGCATAGATTACAAAGGATGCGTGCGTGTGGGTATACAGGCCAGGGCCAAAATTCTGATTGTTGACGATGAACGGGTGCACCGGTTCATGCTGCGGTCTCTTTTTACCGAGTGGGGTTGGGACGCTGAGGAAGCGGATGACGGCAGTACTGCCGTTGCCGCCGTGCAGCAGGGGCCCTTTGACGCCATTCTTATGGATGTACGCATGACCACCATGGATGGCATGGAGGCCTTGAAACGAATTCATGCCCTCAATCCGGCCATCCCCGTGGTCATCATGACCGCCTTTTCTTCGGTGGATTCCGCAGTTGCTGCCATCAAAAAAGGTGCGCACGATTACCTGACCAAGCCGCTCGATTTCGACCGGCTGCGCACTACCCTGGAGGTGGCTATGGGCCATCGCCAACAGGAGGAAGAAACGCTTGAACTGGGGCAGCCCTTTGGCGACGACGGCCGGATTATCGGCAAGTCGGCGCCGATGCAGGATCTCTGGGATTTAATTGTGCATGTGGCCCCGACCGAGGCGACCGTATTGATCAACGGTGAGTCGGGAACCGGTAAGGAGCTGGTGGCTGCGGCCCTGCACCATAAGAGTCTGCGGCACCAGGGGCCGTTTATTAAGGTTAACTGTGCGGCCCTGGCTGAAGCCCTGCTGGAATCCGAGCTCTTCGGTCATGAACGGGGGGCGTTTACCGGGGCGGACCGCCGCCGGGAAGGACGGTTTGTCCAGGCGCATGGGGGCACTCTGTTTCTGGATGAGATCGGCGACACCTCGCCCGGCATGCAGGTTAAACTCCTGCGGGTCCTCCAGGAGCACGAATTGCAGCGGGTTGGCGGTCAGGAAACCATCAAGGTGGACGTCCGCATTCTCACCGCTACCAACCGCGATCTGAAGGAAGATGTGGCCGTCGGCCGTTTCCGGGAAGATCTCTATTATCGCCTCAACGTGGTCGAGCTGGAAGTTCCGCCCTTGCGTGAACGGCAGGGCGATATGCCGCTGCTTGTCACCTATTTCCTGCGCAGTTTTGCTGAAAAAAACGGGCGTCTGGTCAGCGGCGTCACCCCTGAATGTATGGATGTGCTCAATCGCTACCCCTGGCCGGGCAATGTGCGCGAGTTGGAGCATTCTATCGAGCGGGGCGTCATCCTCATGCGGGGTGATTACCTGGATGTCAATGCCCTGCCTCTGACAATTCAGCGTTGGGCAGGGGTGAATGCTCCGAAAGAGGTTGAGGAACCAGCCACCCTGAAGGAGGCTGAAAAGGTCCTGATTCTTAAGACGTTAGAGGAAACTGGCGGCAACCGGAGCGAGGCTGCCCGCCGTTTGCAGATAACCCGCAAGACGCTCTTGAACAAGCTGAAGAGTTATAATATAAGCTGAAACCTCAAAGGGAATGCTGTGTTGGCAATTGCTCGGGAAAAACCGGGAAAAGAATTGCAGCCGTTTGTCCGTACACGCAGCCCCACAAAAACCATCCGATGCTATGCCTCTCCTCCCAATAAAGAGAACGCCAGAGCTGTTGCAGGCCGCTTATACGGTCAGCCGGTTCCTCCTCCAGGAACGAGATCTGGCCAACATGCTCCAGGGTATCTGCGATCGGCTGGTGGTCGATGGGCTCAATCAATCGGCCCTGCTGGTGCTGCTCGATCAGGACTCAGGTGGGGTGATAACCGCCGATGCCGGTCTTGGTGAACGTTTTGCACCGATCATGGCTCGTCTCCGTGAAGGGCAAGTGCCGGAGTGTGGAGCGCAAGTGCTGCAAGCCGGGGAAGGGGAAACGGTCCTCTGTATCGGATGTCAATGCGGTGCCTGTTTTGATGCAGAGGGGCAGGATGGCTCCCAGGTCCTCTGTGCCGCCATTCGCTGCAGTCCCAGTTTTTATGGCTTTCTGGCACTTCAGTTGCCGCCGGCCGTCGAGCCGACCACCCTTGAACGCCAGATTATTGCTGATCTGACCGAATCCATCACCCTGGCCCTGCGCCAGCTGTTCGCCGAGGTGGCTGCGAAGCAGCGGGAACAGGAGTTGCAGCGGATCGAAGAACGCTACGAACTGGCCCTGCACGCCTCCCAGGCAGGGCTGTGGGACTGGAATATCAAGACCGGTGAAATGTATACCAGTCCTGATCAGTGGGAGCTGCTCGACTATCGGGACAACAATGGCAGCGATCCGACTGCAGCGCGGCGTTTTATTCATCCTGACGACCGGGATAACGTTTTGACATTGCTCAATGAGCATCTGACCGGCAAGACCGATGAATACCGGATTGAGTACCGGGTTAGGGAGGAAGATGGCGAATGGACCTGGTTTCTTGACCGCGGCCGGGTGGTGGAACGAGACGACAACAACATGCCGGTGCGCATGACCGGAACCCATCAGAACATCAGTCTACAGAAGAAACAGGATCAAGCGGTTGCGGTGGTGCAGCAGCAGTTGCATGCCGCTGTTGACTATGAACGGAATTTTCTGCAGACCGTGATCGATAGCGCTGGTGATCCGGTTATGGTTATTGATCTCGACTTCAACCTGCTGTTGATTAATCAGGCTGCGGCCCGCCTGGTCCAGAATAACGGCGATATCGCTTCGATGGGGGGGCAGAAATGTTACCGCTTGTTCTGCGGTTCCGGCACACCCTGTCGGGATATCCGTTTTCCCTGTCCGGTCGCCGAGGTCAAGGCCCAGCGGCGGTCGATGAAGCTGATTCACAATCCCTATCACGGCAACGGTGTCAATAATGTCTTTGAACTCGAAGTTTCGCCACTCAAAGACAGTCAAGGGGAATTGTACGGGATTATCGAGGTGGCCCGGGACATCTCGGATCGGCTGCGTATTGAAAAGGAGTTGCGTGACAGTCAGTCAAATCTGTATCGGCTGGCCCATCATGACACGCTCACCGGCCTGCCCAACCGGCTGCTGTTCCGGGATCGGCTCAACCATGCCATCAATAAGGCCGGGCGTAATCGGACCGGCGTGGCGATCCTTTTTCTGGATCTCGACCGTTTCAAGGTAATTAACGACACGCTGGGCCATGATATCGGCGATGCTCTGCTCATGGAGGTAGCGGTACGGCTGCAGCGGCAGTGCCGTCAGTCCGACACCGTGGCGAGACTGGGTGGCGACGAATTTATTTTTATCCTGGAAGATGTCGGCAACCGGGAGGATGCGTCTGTGGTTGCCGACAAAATCATGGCCGCTCTGACTGTGCCGGTTTTTATCAGGGGGCACGAACTCAACATCACCACCAGTATCGGCATTGCGCTCTTTCCAGACGATTCCCGTGAAATTGAGGAGGTCCTCAAGTTTGCCGACATGGCCCTGTATGCAGCCAAGGCGGTCGGCCGGAGCAATTTCCAGTTCTACCGGCAGGGTATTCCGCAAACCAGCCAGCAGCCGCAGTTTGACGATCAGCAGTTCCGTGTTGCCATCGAAACGGGCCAGCTGTTTTTTGACTACCTGCCGCAGTATGAACTGAGCAGCGGTAATCTTGTCGGCGTTGAATCGCTCTTGCATTGGAATCACCCTCAAATGGGCTTTCTGCAGCCGGATGATTTCATTCCGGCGGCCCACGAGTGCGGTATGCTGGCAGAGGTGAGTGCCTGGTTGATGGGTGAGGTCTGCCGCTTGCTGAGATCCTGGCAACAGCAAGGGGGACGTTGGCTGCCGGTAACGGTCAATATCGCCTTTCGGCAGTTGCTGGAGCCGGGTTTTCTGGCCATGATCGAGCGGGTAACCGCCCAATACGAAATCCCGCCGGCCATGCTGGTTCTCGAACTGCGCGAGAGGGATGTCAACGATGCCACGGTTCAGGGGCTACACCGTATCGAGCAACTTGGCCGATTTGGCTTGGGCCTGGCCGTGGACGATTTTGGTGCGGACCGGTGCTCGCTGTCTCGCCTACAGAACCTGCCGCTGCGGCGCCTCACCATGAACCGCGAGCTACTCGCCAAGGTGCCGTCGGACCAGCGAGCCGCAACCTTGGCGGCTGCCCTCATCGGGCTGGGGCATTCTCTTGGATTGATCGTGCTTGCCGATGGCGTTGAGCAGGATGCGCAGTTGGCCTTTCTTCGTCTGCATGGCTGCGATCAGGCGCAAGGGGCGCTACTGTCGTCGTATCTGACCGGGGAGGGGGTGTTGTCGCTGCTCTTGGCCTCCGAAAAGGGCGATTGACGCATCCGGTCCCCTGTGGTACGTTCCCGGCTTATTTTTTTTGTGAAATGCGGGTTCCTTTCCTCTCTCGTGGAGGTCGTCGGAAAACGATACCGCATTTTGCAACGAATCCCCCTGAAATTTTTTTTGAGCAAATTTTTCAATGCGTACTGATATCTTGCACATCGGCGCGGGTGAACTGAACTACGAAATCCGCAATATTGTCTGTGTTGGCGAAAAACTCCAGAAGATGGGCGTGCAAATCAACTGGGAAAACATTGGTGACCCGATCGCCAAGGGTGAGCATGTCCCGGACTGGATGAAGGATATCGTGGCCGAAGCGGTGCGCGAAGATGCCACCTACGCCTATAGCCCGACCAAAGGACTGCTGGCGACCCGGGAGTATGTTGCGGCTTGCACCAACCGTATGGGGGGGGCGCAGATCGATGCCGACGATGTTATTTTCTTCAACGGTTTGGGCGATGCTATTTCTAAAGTTTTCGGTTTCCTTAAGCCAACCGCCCGGGTGATCGTCCCGACTCCAAGCTACACTACCCATAGCTCGGCTGAGGCCGCGCATGCCAGTGATCAGCCGGTTACTTACATCCTCGATCCCAATCATCTTTGGTATCCGGATCTGGAAGATATCGAAAATCACATCAAGTATAACCCTGCGGTGGCCGGCATCCTGGTCATCAATCCCGATAACCCGACCGGCGCCGTGTATCCAGCGGACGTGATGCGGGCGATTGTCGAGATCTGCGAAAAAAACGATCTCTTCATCATCTGTGATGAGATCTATCAGAACATGACCTATAACGGCACAGTATCCGCACCGCTGTGTACGGTTATCGGGAATAAGGTTCCGGCGATCTGCATGCGCGGGATTTCCAAGGAGATGCCTTGGCCGGGCAGTCGCTGCGGCTGGATCGAGGTCTATAACCGGAATCTGGACCCCATGTTTGCCACCTATGTGCAATCGATCCTCAACGCCAAGATGCTTGAGGTCTGCTCGACCACCCTGCCGCAGGCTGTTCTGCCGCGTATTAAGTCGCATCCGCAGTATCAGGTGCATCTCAAGAATCGAATCAAACGCTATGAGCGTTATTCCAATCTGGCCTACGATATTCTCAAAAACGTTAAGGGGCTGCTGGTTAATAGGACCAACGGCGCCTTTTACATGAGCGCGGTGTTTGAGGAGTGGGTGCTCAATCACCACCAGACCTTGCCGATCGAGAGCGATGAGGTCCGTGAAACTATAGAGCGTCTTGTCTCGGGACCGAATATTCAACCGGATAAACGTTTTGTCTATTATCTGCTGGCCGCAACCGGCATCTGCGTGGTGCCGCTGTCCTCCTTTGCCACCGATCTGCAGGGGTTTCGTATTACCCTCCTGGAAAAGGAAGAAGAGACGTTCGTTCAAATTTTCAAGACCATTGCCAGCAGCATCAAACGGTACATTAGCTCGCACCAGAGTTGCGCCCATTGTAGTTAACGATGGGTCAGGCGACAGCTTAGGTTGTCCTTAGCCCCCCCTGCGGCCTTAATCGGTTTACGGGGGCTTTTTTTTGTTATTTTTCAGTTTTCTCCAGTGGTTTCTCAACGGTTTCGCTCCTTTTTCCCCTCTGTAAAACCCTCTCTCTCGCCCTTGACACTGGATTTCCCCATACTTATTGTTGGCTCCAGATTTGACTGGCCCGGTTGCCGATAAGTACGCAATCTCGGGCTTGAAACGTTGCAATTAAATATGAGACGAGCACAAGGAGAATATAGGTGATAGACGAGACAAAAGAACAGGGACCTGTCGGTGAACAACTCGGAGCAGAGGTATCCGAAGACCTGGGCGATGTGGAGACTATTACGGACGCCGATGGTAATTCGGAGTCAGAGACGGAAACGTTGCGGCGGGAACTCGACGAGACCCGCGACCAGCTGATGCGGGTTGCTGCTGAATTCGACAACTTCAAAAAGCGAATGGAGCGGGAAAAAAGTAAACTGCTCAAATATGCCGGTGAAAATATTCTCCGGGAGTTGCTGACCACCTTGGACAATTTGGACCGAGCTGTTGAACAGGGGCGCGTAGTTGCTGACGATGACACCAGTAAATTTGAATCCATGTTGCAGGGGCTTGAATTGACACAAAAAGGACTTGCCGCCACTTTGGAGCGGTTCGGAGTGGCGCCGGTGGGTGCTGTTGGTCTGGTGTTCAACCCGGATGAGCACGACGCCCTGACCATGGAAGTCAATGACGAGATTCCAGCTAACCATGTGCTGCGTGAGTTTGCCCGAGGGTACCGGTTCAAGGATCGGGTTCTGCGGCATGCCCAGGTGGTTGTTTCAAGCGGGCCGAAGAAAGAGCCTTGACAAGGCGTGGTTCATTCGCAAAGTAGCACCAAGAAATACCTCAATTTGAGATTTTACAGGCTTTAGGCCGATTATAAATACTGGAGACAGGAGAAGGGAATTATGGGAAAAATTATAGGGATTGACCTGGGAACCACTAACTCATGCGTGGCTATTATGGAGGGCGGCGATCCCAAGGTTATTGAAAATAGCGAGGGTAATCGAACAACCCCTTCTATCGTGGCTTTTAATGACAACGCTGAACGTCTGGTCGGACAGATAGCCAAACGGCAGGCCGTCACCAACCCCACTCGGACCTTATTTGCCATTAAACGGTTGATCGGCAGGAAATTCAGCGATGCCGAGGTGAAGAAATCGATCGGTATCAGTCCGTTTACGATCGTCGAAGGCCCCGGAGGCGATGCTGTGGTGGCAGTGGACGGCAAAACCTATACCGCTGCCGAAATTTCGGCGATGATCCTGGGTAAGATGAAACAGACTGCCGAGGAGTATTTGGGAGAAACGGTTACCGATGCCGTGGTTACGGTTCCCGCCTATTTTAACGATGCCCAGCGGCAGGCCACTAAAGACGCGGGCAAGATTGCCGGGCTCAATGTCCTGCGGATTATCAACGAGCCGACCGCCGCCTCTCTGGCCTATGGCCTGGACAAGAAGGGTGAAGAGAAAATCGCGGTCTTCGATCTCGGCGGCGGCACCTTCGACGTGTCCATCCTCGAGATCGGCGACGGTGTCTTTGAGGTCAAGTCGACCAACGGCGACACCTTCCTCGGTGGTGAAGATTTTGACATGCGCATTGTCAACTGGTTGGCCGATGAATTCAAACGGGATCAGGGCGTTGATCTGCGCACCGATAAGATGGCGCTGCAGCGGCTGAAAGAAGAGGCCGAGAAGGCCAAAAAAGAGCTGTCCACGGCCATGGAGACCGATATCAATCTACCCTTCATCACGGCTGACGCATCTGGTCCCAAGCATCTCAATGTCAAATTGAGTCGGGCCAAGCTGGAGAGTCTGGTCGATGACCTGATTGATCGCTGCGAAGGCCCGTGCCGTACTGCCCTGAAAGATGCGGGGCTGAATCCGGCCGATATCGACGAGGTTATCCTGGTGGGCGGCATGACCCGCATGCCTAAGGTCCAGGAAAAGGTCAAGGCTATTTTTGGTAAAGATCCCCATAAAGGCGTTAATCCCGACGAGGTGGTCGCCATCGGGGCAGCCATCCAGGGCGGAGTCCTTAGGGGCGATGTCAAAGACGTGCTTCTCCTTGACGTTACCCCGCTGTCATTGGGCATTGAGACCCTGGGCGGCGTTATGACCAAATTGATCGAGAAGAATACCACGGTGCCGACCAAGAAGAGTCAGGTTTTTTCGACGGCGGCCGACAATCAGCCCGCAGTTTCCATCCATGTGCTCCAGGGTGAGCGCGAGATGGCGCAAAATAATAAAACGATCGGTCGCTTCGAACTGGCCGACATCCCGACCGCACCCCGCGGTGTGCCGCAGATCGAGGTTGCCTTTGACCTGGACGCCAACGGTATCCTCCACGTTTCGGCCAAGGATCTAGGTACCAACAAAGAACAGTCGATCCGGATCACCGCTTCTTCCGGTCTTTCCGAGGCTGAGATCGAACGGATGAAAAAAGATGCTGAGCTCCATGCCGATGAGGATAAAAAGCGGAAAGCATTGGTCGAGGCTAAAAACAACGCCGATTCCATGATCCACATGACCACCAAGACCCTCAAAGAGCTTGGTGACAAGGTTGATGCCGAAACCAAGGGCAATGTGGGAAAAGAGATCGAGAATGTGAAGAAGGTCTTGGAGGGCGAAGATGTCGAGGCAATCAAGAATGCCACCGAAGCCTTGACCCAGGCTTCGCACAAACTTGCTGAGTTGATGTATGCCCAGGCCAAGGGGCAGCAGGGCGGCGGTGCTGGCGATGCCGGAGCAGGTGGCGCGGCTGGAGCAGGGGCAGGCGGCAGCAAAAAGGGCAAGGACGACGATGTCGTTGACGCCGACTTTGAAGAAGTGAAATAAAACGACCTGCTTCGGTCTGAAGCGGGTTGGCTGAGCTTGGGAGTGCAGAGTATTCTGCACTCCCATTTTTTTTGGAATTGCGCTATAACGCTGCGGTTTGCAAATTTTTTATCGCCATTTTAAGCAAGAGAGCCCCATGAAACGAATACTATCGGGAATACAACCTTCCGGAAAACTGCACATCGGTAACTATTTCGGCATGATGCAGCCTATGCTCCGCCACATGGAATCAGCGGAACTGTATGTGTTTATCGTCGATCTCCACGCCCTGACCTCGGTCCAGGATCGTGACCGGCTTCGTCAGGGGACGCTGGAGGCGGCGGCGGATTTTATCGCTCTTGGCCTGGACCCGGACCGTTGCACCTTCTGGGTGCAGTCCGATGTGCCGGAGGTCTGTGAACTGACCTGGATGCTGTCGATCCTGACGCCCATGGGGCTCTTGGAGCGGTGTCACGCATATAAAGACAAGGTGGCTAAAAATATTCCAGCCAGCCACGGTCTGTTTTCTTATCCGGTGCTGATGGCAGCGGATATCCTTCTCTATCAGGCGCAGGTGGTACCAGTTGGTAAGGACCAGAAACAGCATGTGGAAGTGGCCCGGGATATTGCCATTCGCTTCAACCATACCTACGGTGATACCTTTGTCGTTCCAGAACCGGAGATCAACGAAACCACTGCGATCGTGCCCGGGCTTGACGGCCAGAAGATGTCCAAGTCCTATGACAATACCATCCCCATTTTTTTGGATGAAAAGGCTTTGCGCAAACGGGTGATGGCCATCCAGACCGACGCCACTCCGGTTGAAGAGCCCAAGGATCCGGCCAAGTGCAATCTCTACGCCCTGCTCAAGCTTTTCGCCTCGTCTGAGAAAATGCGGGAGGTTCATGATCTCTATGTCAATGGGGGGGCGGCCTACGGGTATCTTAAACAGGATCTGTTCGAGCTGATTAATGCTTACTTTGCCGGGGCTAGAACGAGGAAAAAGGAGTTGCTCGATAATCCCGATTATCTGCGCCAGGTGCTGGCCAAGGGTGGAGAAAAAGCCCGTGCCAAGGCAACGGTGACCTTGGAACTCGCCCGTGACCGGATGGGATTGAAATATTGAGGGTTTGCTGGGGACGGTGAGATAGTTGCATCTGTCAGGCAAAGATTGGGCGTGCCAAATAGAAAAAGGCGGGGGATGATCCCCGCCTTTTTCTATTTATTGACCCGGTTGAGAAAACTCAGAAGCTCACCAGCTCGACATCAAAAACCAGCCAGGCATTAGGCGGGATGACTCCACCGGCGCCTCGCTCGCCATAGGCAAGTTCGGGGGGGATGATCAGGGTTCTCTTTTCGCCTTTGGTCATCTGGCTCAAGGCTTCGTCCCAACCTGGGATGACCCGTCCGGTACCCACCGGAAAGGCGATGGGCTCACCCCGGTCGTAGGAACTGTCAAATTTGCGGCTGCCCAGAAGCAGGGTGCCATTGTAGTGGACCTTGATGGTGGTCCCAACCGCAGGCACGTCACCCTCGCCTTTTTGCTCAATAACGTAATACAGGCCGGACCCTGTTCGTACGGCCTTGGGCCAGCGTTCCTTGATCGTTTTTTTGATTTTTTCCTGCTGTTCCTTCAAATTTTTGGATGATTCGCCCTTGATGGCTGCCAAGGCAGCGTCAAACGCAGCCTGACCTGTTTTGAATTGTTCCGCCTCTTTGCCGACCCGGATAATGGCGACGGTCTTGATGGTGTCACCCTTGGCGATCGCATTGACCACAGACTGGCCTTCTACGACCCGGCCAAACACTGTGTGCTTATCATCAAGGTGGGGGGTGGGAACATGGGTGATGAAAAACTGGCTGCCATTGGTGCCGGGACCGGCATTGGCCATGGAGAGGATGCCGGGGCTATCATGGCGCAGGGTCTTGTCGAATTCGTCAGGGAACGTGTAACCAGGGCCGCCGGTGCCGGTTCCCAAGGGGCAACCGCCCTGGATCATGAAATCGGGGATGACCCGGTGGAAAGTTAAATCATTGTAAAACGGGGTGCCGGTGGGCTTGCTGCTCCCCCCGAGATTTAGGGTTCCTTCCGCCAAACTTACAAAATTGATCACCGTCAACGGTGTCTTGTTGTAAAAGAGTTTGAGGAGGATATCTCCTTTGCTGGTGGTTATTTTTGCGTAGAGTCCATCTTTCATTTTTTTTTCCTCGGCAGATGCTGCAGAATGTCCGGAACAAAAAAGCAACGCGGACAGGACCAGCAGTGAGAGCAGTCTGTTCATTCAGGTCTCCGGCGATACGTTTTGTTCTTTGATGTCGGTTGTTCCCCCCACTCGCAATCGGCAGGGGAGGATGGAATATAGAATCAGGGGGTTGATTACAAGCCTGTGGCCTGGTTGTCAATGAAAATGATAGGCCAGGACAAAGGTGCTCTTGATGATATTGTTTCGTTAATTTAGAATGTTAGGTTTTGAAGGGCTCGTCGTTTGCGAATCATCCCGAAGCGGTGGGAGCTGAAACGCTCGCCAATTTCCCCTCTGTGGAAAAAAATGACAGGATGGGCGTTTGAGGCGGAGTTTGCCGAATTGGCAGTTCGTTTGGCAATGCTGATGCCAACATCCAGAGATGCGAGATGGCTAGGCCCTTTTTTTTACGGTACTCTGGCCGTTCAAGGTTGACGGATAGGTGTGATCCTGGTTAAATAAATAGATTTTTTTGTCGTACTGTTCAAGTGGTCTGGAGGCTCTTGGAAAGATTGCTTTACCTGCTTTATAGCACCATCGGAACCGGCTTGTATCTGATATTGTGGCTTTTCCTTCCTCTGGCACGGTTTTTGGGTGGCAGGTACGGATATGGTCTGGAACAACGTCTGGGCCGGTATGCTGAGAGCGGCGGCACTGCAATGCCTGGATCCAGGACTGTCTGGATTCATGCGTCCTCGGTGGGCGAAGCGCAAGCGGCGATCATTCTGGTCACCGAATTGCTAAAGGCTGGTGGGGGATTGCGGATTATTCTCACCTCCACCACCGAACAAGGCAACAAGATGGCCCGCAGCCGTTTGCCCGAGGCGGTATTGTGTCTGATGGCACCTCTTGATGTACCGCTGACGGTACGGCGGGCCCTGCAGGCATTGCAGCCCGATGTGTACATCTGTCTTGAAACGGAACTGTGGCCAGTCATGCTGACCACACTCCAGAAGACTGGTGTTCCCATGCTTATGCTCAATGGTCGGATTTCGGAACGGTCATTGCGTCGCTATCGGTGGATACGTCCCTTAATACGGTCCCTGCTGGAGGGGTTTCAATCGGTCGCGGTCATCAGCGAGGCCGACGGGCAGCGTTTCTTCAGCCTTGGTATCCCTGATATTCGGATTAAGATTTGCGGCAATCTGAAATATGATATGCCAGCGGAAAATCCGGAACAGATGCGCACCCTGTATCGCAAGCATCTGGGGGTTGCCGATCAAACGGTCTTTATCTGCGGTTCAACCCATGAGGGTGAGGAAGAAATGCTGCTGCCGCTCTTCTTGCGACTTGCCGCCTCTTTTCCCTTAATTTGGGTTGTGGCACCACGCCATCTGGAGCGATTGCCGGCAGTTGAGGCTTTTTTCCGCCGCTCCGGTCTCGATTTTAATCGGTATTCGCAACTCGCGTCCCATGGACGCTCTGCCGAGGTCGTTCTGGTCGATACCATGGGCGAACTCGCCGATCTGTACGCTGGCGGCGATTATATTTTTTGTGGCGGCAGCCTGGTCGCGCGGGGCGGGCATAATATCATGGAGGCCGCTCGCTGGGGGCGTCCCGTCTATTTCGGGCCGTATATGAAGGATTTTCGCGATGCGGCCGAGTTGTTGACAACAGCGGGTGGTGGCTTTCAGGTGGCAAATGCCTCTGAGCTGGCAACGCTGCTGCAGTGTCATCATCGTCATCCTGCAGCGTATCAGGCGGCCTGCGCCCATGCGGCTGCAACCGCCGTGCAGCAGCGCGGTGCGGTGGAGAGGCAGGCCGGGATCGTAACGCAATCGCTCGCATCAATAGGAAAAGATGCAGGATGAACCCTTTTCTGCTCGTATGCAATTGGCGATATCGACTGGCGTGCTTATCATAACCACGGCACAGTTTTCCTCCAGCTGGGCAACGGTGTCTCGTTCTATGTGTAACTGTTTTGAAATAATTAATATAATACAGGAATTTCGCTATTATTTAGGGAAGAGATGAAAGCATTAATCGGACTTGAAGACGGCACAGTGATGACCGCACGCTCCTTTACCGGTTCTGGTGAAGCTGTGGGGGAAATTGTGTTCAACACCAGCATGAGTGGCTACCAAGAGGTGCTCACCGATCCCTCCTATACCGGTCAGTTGGTTACTATGACCTATCCGTTGATAGGAAATTACGGCGTTAACTCAGACGACATGGAGTCCTCCGGTGTTCACCCGCGCGCCTTTCTCGTGCGCGAGTACCAGGGGATGCCGAGCAACTACCGCTCTACCGGCAATCTTGCTGATTTTCTTCGGCAATACGGAGTGTTGGGGGTCGAGGGGCTCGATACCCGGATGCTGACCCGATTGATCCGAACGACCGGGGCCATGAAGGCCGTGATCTCCACTGAAGACACAGACGGTGCTTCTCTGGTCCAGCGCGCCCGCGATTGGCCTGGCTTGGTCGGTCGTGATATGGTGGCGAGAGTGGCTGGCACTGAAAGCTACAGGTGGGAGCAGAATGCACCGGCACCTGGCAGCGGTTTTCCAGAGGCCACCGGCGCTCGGTTCAAGGTCGTTGCTTATGATTTTGGCATCAAATACAATCAGCTTCGCCTCCTGACCCAAAAGGGTTGTCGAGTGCTGGTGGTACCAGCGACCACATCGGCGGCGGAGGTGCTGGCCCTAAAGCCGGATGGAGTCTTCCTGTCCAACGGTCCGGGCGATCCGGCCGGGGTCCGCGGCGTGGTCGGTAACATTCAAAAGCTGCTGGGGCAATTACCCATCTTTGGCATCTGCCTTGGGCATCAGATGCTTGGACTTGCTTATGGCGGCACCACCTACAAGCTCAAATTCGGTCATCGGGGCGGCAATCAACCGGTCAAGGATCTGCTCACCGGTAAGGTGGAGATCACCTCGCAGAACCATGGTTTTTGCGTTGACCCCGCTAGCCTGCCGCCGTCCGTTGAAGTCACCCATATTAATCTTAATGACGGCAGTCTTGAAGGGATGCGCCACCGCGAGTGGCCGGCCTTTTCGGTGCAGTATCATCCCGAATATGCGCCGGGTCCCCATGATGCAGAATACCTTTTTGACCGGTTTATCCAAATGATGGAGCAGACGAGCTGATTGCTCGGCGGGAAAGGAATAAAAAAGATGCCTAAGCGCACAGATATACACAAGATACTTATCATCGGCTCCGGACCGATTATTATCAGTCAAGCTTGCGAGTTCGACTATTCCGGCGCCCAGGCGGTCAAAGCTCTCAAGGAAGAGGGCTACGAGGTCGTGCTGATCAATTCCAATCCGGCGACCATTATGACCGATCCGGAATTGGCTGACCGGACTTACATCGAGCCAATTACTCCCGAATGCGTGGCCAAGGTTATCGAGCGGGAGCGGCCCGATGCCCTTCTGCCTACCCTGGGCGGCCAGACCGCGTTGAATGTCGCGATCAAGGTGGCCGAAATGGGCATCCTGGAAAAATACGGGGTAGAAATGCTGGCGGCTGACATCAATGTCATCCGTAAGGCTGAGGGCCGCGAGGAATTTCGCGATGCCATGCGTAAGATTGGCCTCAAAGTGCCGGAATCCGCCATTGTCCACACCCTTGAAGAGGTGTTGGCAGCTGGTGAACAGCTCGGTTTTCCCATCATTGTCCGGCCAAGTTTTACCTTGGGCGGGACCGGCGGCGGGGTTGCCTATAACCGTTCCGAACTCATCCGCATGGCCACCGGTGGGATCGACCTGTCCATGACCAACGAGGTCATGCTCGAACGCAGTCTGCTTGGCTGGAAGGAATATGAGCTGGAGGTGATGCGCGACCGTAACGATAACGTGGTCATCATCTGTTCCATCGAAAATATCGATGCCATGGGCGTACATACCGGAGATTCCATTACGGTTGCCCCGGCGCAGACGCTGACCGATCGTGAATATCAGGAAATGCGGGATGCCGCCATCGCCATCATTCGTGAGATCGGGGTGGAGACTGGCGGTTCCAATGTCCAGTTTGCGGTCAACCCTGTGGACGGTGAGTTGATGGTGATCGAGATGAACCCCCGGGTTTCGCGATCCTCCGCCCTGGCTTCCAAGGCGACCGGCTTCCCTATCGCCAAGATCGCTGCCAAATTGGCTGTCGGCTATACCCTGGATGAAATCAAGAACGACATCACCCGTGAGACCTACGCCTCCTTTGAGCCCTCCATCGACTACTGTGTGGTCAAGATCCCCCGCTGGACCTTTGAAAAATTTCCTGAAGCAGAAGACATTCTGACCACGGCGATGAAGTCGGTAGGTGAGACCATGGCTATTGGTCGGACCTTCAAGGAGGCCTTCCAGAAGGGGATGCGCTCTTTGGAAGTTGGGCGGATGGGGTTTGGTTTTGATGGCAAGGAAGATATGTCAGCCCTGCATCAGGACGACCTGGAACGGGGATTGAATCGGCCCAATTCAAAACGGATCAGCCAGATTTTTGAGGCTCTTCGTCGGGGGATGACGATTGCACGCATCTATGAACTCAGCCAGATTGATCCATGGTTCTTGCATAATTTCAAGCAATTGGTGGACAAAGGCGAGGAAATTCGGGAACGTGGCTTTGTCGGTCTTGACCGCGATTTTCTCTATGACGTTAAGCAGCACGGTTTTTCCGATGTGCAATTGGCCCATCTGACCGGGACGTCGGAGGATGACATCCGTACCTTGCGCAAAGATCTGGGCCTGGTGCCTGCCTATAAACTGGTGGACACCTGCGCCGCTGAGTTCGAATCGTACACCCCGTACTACTATTCTACCTATGAACAGGAGGACGAGTCCAAACGGAGTGATCGCAAGAAGATCATGATCCTGGGCGGAGGCCCCAACCGGATCGGCCAGGGGATCGAGTTCGATTACTGCTGTGTCCACGCCGCGTTTGCCCTGCGCGAGATTGGAGTCGAGTCGATCATGGTCAACTCCAACCCGGAAACCGTATCTACCGACTATGATACCTCGGATAAACTCTACTTTGAACCGCTGACTCGAGAGGACGTCCTTAACATTATTGAACGGGAGCGGCCTGATGGGGTCATTGTGCAGTTTGGCGGACAGACCCCGCTCAATCTTGCGGTACCGCTTGCCAAAGTTGGCGTGCCGATCATCGGCACGCCACCGGATGCTATTGATCGGGCCGAGGATCGCAAACGCTTTCAGCAGTTCCTTCAGAAATTGGGACTGCGGCAGCCTGCCAACGGCACGGCGCACACCCTGGAAGAGGCTCTGGCGGTTGCGGGGGAGATTGGTTACCCGGTGGTTATGCGTCCGTCCTATGTCCTCGGCGGTCGCGATATGCGGATCGTCTATAACGAACAGGGCATCCGGAGTTTCATGGCGATCCCTGGAATGATCGGTGGTGAGCATCCGGTTTTGCTCGACCAGTTCCTGAAAGATGCGATCGAGGTGGATGTCGATGCGGTCAGTGACGGCAAGATGACAGTGATTGGTGGGATTATGGAGCACATCGAGGAAGCGGGGATCCATTCCGGCGATTCGGCCTGTGTCCTGCCTCCCCATACCCTGACTGGTGCCATTCTCGAGGAGATCACCTTGGCGACCAAAGCCATGGCCAAAGAACTCGGGGTCATCGGCCTGATGAATGTTCAATATGCGGTCCAGGGAAATACGCTTTTTATCCTGGAGGTCAACCCCAGGGCCTCGAGAACCGTGCCGTTCATATCTAAAGCCACCGGGGTCCAGTTGGCCAAAATGGCCACCAAAGTGATGATGGGGATATCGCTCGAGCAGCTTGGTTTCACCAAGGAGATAACCTTGCCTCACTGGGCGGTGAAAGAGGCGGTGTTCCCCTTTGATCGGTTCCAGAATGTTGACACCTTGCTAGGGCCGGAGATGAAATCTACGGGTGAGGTTATGGGTATTGATGACGATCTGGGTATGGCCTTGGCCAAATCGCAAATGGCGGCCGGGTCGCAGTTGCCGATGAACGGGACGGTGTTTATCAGTGTTCGGCATGGTGATAAGGATGCAGTGGTTCCGGTGGCCAGGAAACTCGAGGCGCTCGGCTATATTATTCTGGCGACCCGGGGTACGGCTGCCAAACTTGTTGAATGCGGTGTCGCCTGCGTTGAGGTCAATAAGATTTCTCAGGGGCGGCCTCATATTATGGACAAGATTGAGGACGGCAAGGTGCAATGGATCATCAACACCTCGGCCGGTACTCGAACTACTGAAGATTCCTATATTATCAGGCGAGCTGCCCTGGATTACCATATTCCCTATACCACCACTATCACCGGAGGTTTGGCCATGACCATGGCCATGGAATCTTTGCGGGAAAACGAGGTTGGTGTTAAGACCATCCAGGAGTTTGCAAAGGGCATTGACTGAAAGAAAATCGGTATTACTATAAGCTGTTCAACCGGACGCGAAGAGGAAAGCCCCAAGGTGTTGGCTAATGCTCTCGTTGACGATTTTTTGGAGATGATTTTTGAATACCTTTTATAAAAATTTAAGTATGTGGCTGGTCATCGGCCTGACCGTTATTCTGATGTTCCAGCTGTTCAACAAGCCGCAGCGTCAGAGCGATTCCATTACCTACAGCGAGTTCTGGGCGAACGTGGAAAAAAAGGCCATCCACAAAGTCGTTCTCCAGGGCGGAGAGATTTCCGGGATCGGCCAGGATGGCCGTCCGTTCAGGACTGTTGCGCCGAATGACACCGAGCTGATCCCCATGCTCAGGCAGTCGGATGTCGATATTTCTGTGAAGAAACCTGAGGAAACTCCCTGGTATTTGACCATTTTTGTTTCTTGGTTTCCGATGTTGCTGCTGGTCGGTGTCTGGATTTTTTTCATGCGACAGATGCAGATGGGTGGCAAGGGTGGGGCTCTCTCTTTTGGCAAGACCCGGGCGAAGCTGCAGGGTGAGGGCGAGGTCAAGGTCACTTTTAAAGATGTTGCCGGTATTGACGAGGCCAAAGCAGAGCTCGAGGAAATCATAGATTTTCTCCGTGATCCGCAGAAATTTACTAAGCTTGGCGGCCGCATCCCCAAAGGAGTGCTGCTTGCCGGCTCTCCCGGTACGGGCAAGACCTTGCTGGCCCGCGCCATTGCCGGTGAGGCCGGGGTGCCGTTTTTTACCATCTCCGGCTCGGATTTCGTCGAGATGTTCGTTGGTGTCGGTGCTTCCCGGGTGCGGGATCTTTTCACCCAGGGTAAGAAAAATGCCCCCTGTATCATCTTTATCGACGAGATCGATGCGGTAGGTCGCCACCGTGGCGCCGGACTAGGCGGCGGGCACGACGAACGTGAACAGACACTCAACCAACTGCTGGTGGAGATGGACGGCTTTGAGGGCAATGACGGGGTCATTATTATTGCCGCGACTAATCGTCCTGATGTCCTTGATCCCGCCCTACTGCGTCCAGGCCGCTTTGACCGTCAGGTGGTGGTGCCGGTTCCGGATGTCAAAGGACGGCAGATGATTCTCGAGATCTACGGCAATAAAACCAAGTTGGCTGCAGATGTTGACATGGCGGTTATCGCCCGCGGCACGCCAGGGTTTTCCGGGGCTGACCTTGAAAATCTTGTCAACGAGGCGGCGTTGTTGGCTGCCCGAGAAGGCAAGGAGGACGTGGACGCCGCTCATCTGGAACGAGCCAAGGACAAGGTGATGATGGGCGCGGAACGCAAATCCATGATTATCAGCGATAGGGAGAAAGAGATCACCGCCTACCACGAGGCTGGTCATGCCTTGGTGGCACGCTTGCTGCCGGGCACCGACCCCATCCACAAGGTGACGATTATCCCTCGCGGCCGTGCCCTCGGGCTGACCATGCAGTTGCCTATGGATGAAAAATATACCCATGGTCGCCGTTTTTTGCTGAATTCGATCGCTATCCTCTTTGGTGGTCGAGGGGCGGAAAAGCTGATTTTCGACGAAATTACCACCGGTGCAGGGAACGACATCGTGCGAGCCAGCGAACTGGCAAGGAAAATGGTCTGCGAGTGGGGCATGAGCGATGAGTTAGGCCCATTGGCCTATGGCAAGAAGGAAGAGCAGATCTTTCTTGGCCGGGAAATCACCCAGCACCGTGATTACAGTGAGCAAACCGCGCAACAGATTGATGCGGCAGTGAAAAAGATCGTTATCGAGGCCAATGACAAGGTATCCCGTCTGCTTGAGGAGAATAGGGACATCCTTAAAGCTCTTGCCGATGAACTCCTGGACAAGGAGACCATCACGCTTGAGGATATGGATCGGATCATCAACCGGTTGCGGGATGAGCCAGCTGAGACAGTAGCAGTAGAGGCTACGGTAACAGCAGCCTGAAATTACCATCCGGTTACGACTCAGAGGGTGGGCTGAATTTTCTCCGGAGAATTCAACCCACCCTTTTTTGTTGGAGGTGAGTGGCGTATGGATAGAAACATTCAGATTATGGGCATCCTTAACCTTACCCCGGATTCCTTTTCCGATGGCGGGTGCTGGAACAACGATTCGGCTCTCTCTGCCCGTATCGACCAATTGTTAACCGAAGGGGTCGATATCATCGATGTCGGCGGCGAATCGACTCGGCCTTTTGCTCAAGCGGTGAGTGCGGATATGGAGTTGGCACGGGTCCTTCCAGCTATCCGGATGATCCGAGAGCGCAGCGCGGTCTCTCTTTCGATCGACACCACTAAGGCGGTCGTTGCCAGAGAGGCTCTGGCGGCTGGAGCCACAATGGTTAACGACATCTCGGCCCTTCGTCACGATCCGGAAATGGTCGATGTTATCCGTTCCTATCAAGGACCTGTGATCATCATGCACATGCAGGGTGATCCTGGCGACATGCAGGTCAGGCCGTGCTACGAGGATGTGGTGGCGGAGATCAATGGTTTTTTTGCTGAGCGGCTCGGTTGGCTGGAGCGGCAGGGGGTCGATCGTGATCGGATTATAGTTGACCCCGGCATCGGCTTCGGCAAGACCCTGGAACATAACCTGGCAATTCTTCGTAATATCCAGGCCTTTAAACAGCACGGTTGCCCGGTGCTGATCGGCCATTCTCGCAAGTCGTTTCTAGGGCAACTCTTGGATGTACCGGTGGCCGAACGTGATTGCCCTACCGCTTTGGTCTCAGCCTTTTGTGCCCTGCGGGGAGCAGATATCCTCAGGGTACATGAGGTCCGGGGGACGCGACAGGCCGTGTTGTTAATGCAGGCGTTGAGTTGAGGCCTTCAGAACAGGGCCGTGATATGCGGCCTTTTTCTTGACAAAAAGACTTGATCTGAAGTACGTTTTTCTGTTTTTTGTCGCTGGCTGCTTGATCGGGTTGGCTGGTCAGTAAGCGGGAGATGGTCCGACCATATTTTTGCACCATTTTTAAGTTAACGGACTACAGTCTAAACAGCCTGAGCCGTCACCTTACTCTGTCTCTATCAATGAGGACGATATTATGAAGCAGTTCAAAATTAAAACCATCAATGCTATTGCCCGGGAAGGGTTGGCTCTGTTTTCCGAGCGTTTTGTCGTCAGCCCGGAGGAGACCAATCCTGAGGGGATCGTAGTGCGCAGTTCCAAGGTGGATCTGAGCGGCTATCCCGAGTTGCTGGCCGTGGCTCGGGCTGGAGCTGGCGTCAACAATATCCCCGTGGAAGAGGCCTCGGAAAAAGGGATCTGTATCTTCAATACCCCGGGGGCCAATGCGAATGCGGTGGTCGAGCTGGTGTATACTTCCTTAGGTATCTGGCTGCGCAACGTGGAGAAGAGTATCGATTTCTGCAAAGGACTCGCCGGTATGAACGATGAGGAGATCAATCGTGAGGTGGAGGCCCGCAAAAAGATCTTTAAGGGAGAGGAAATGTCTGGCAAGACCTTGGCGGTAATCGGCCTAGGCAAGATCGGTATCGGCGTTGCCAATGCTGGCCTGCATCATGGTATGCGAGTTTTGGGTTTTGATCCTTTTCCGGCTCTGGATAACATCCACAGTCTTGCCCCTGAGGTTACTTTGGCACGTTCCCGCCGCGAAGCCTTGAGCGAGGCTGATTTTATCTCCGTGCATATTCCCCTCAACAAAAATACCAGGGGCTATGTCACGGACAAGGATTTCCTCGAGTTCGTTAAGGACGGTGCAGTGCTGATCAACTATGCTCGTGGTCCGATTATCGACGAGGATGCAATCTTGGCAGCCCTGTCCAGTGGCAAACTCAAAGGACATATTTCCGATTTTCCCTCGGTCAAATTTCTTGGCCATGAGAAAATTCTGGTGACGCCGCACCTAGGGGCTTCAACTTCGGAATCCGAGGAAAATTGCGCTACCATGGCGGTGCGCGAACTGAAAAGTTATCTCGAATTTGGTAATATCGTCCACAGTGTTAATTTTCCCAACGTGGAAACCATTCCCACCGTCGATGTCCATACCCGTTTGACCGTCATCAATCGGGATCAACCCGGCATGATCGGTCTGATCAGTAATTTGTTGGGCAGTGAAAAAATCAATATCATGAACTACACCAACAAGAGCAATGGGACCCTGGGATATAATATTATTGATTGTTCGGGGCCGGTGCCGGAGGCCGTGCAGGCGAAAATCAAGCAACAGGACGGTGTGTTGCGGGTTAGGGTGATTCCTTTGGAAATCCGGGGTCGTGGGTGAGTAAAAAATATCCAGTTGCGGGTTAGAGGGGGCCATTGCTGTTGCATGAAAGCTATTTCAGTTAACGCTCTGATATGGTTATTTTTTTCCTGTAGAGTGTTCCCCGCCGATGGTACAGCGAGTTTAAAATATTAAACTTCTCTTGTCAGCGCAGAGTTTGTCGTTTGGTCGAGACTTGTTTGCAATGCCTTGAAATGATAAAAGAATCCCTTTGGTGCCGATCGGGTTTTATAATGGCATATAGAATGCAATAGACAAAGTGTCTCTCCATCTCTCTCCTTTTCCGGCTTGACCCCTTCGGGTTGAGCCGGTTTTTTTATGAATCATGCATCTGAACAGCACTACCCTCGCCTTGCTTGCACAATCAAACTACCAACAACCGCAGCTCGATCAGGCTGTTGATCGTTTGCTGTCAGCGTTTGCCGTTTCTGGAACGATACGGTCGACACATGTTTTGCTCAAACCCAATTTGATTACCACCAGAAACGGTGTGTTGGCGTGTACCGATGGTCGTTTTATTGCGGCTGTAGCACGTTGGTTTCTTGACCAAGGAGCTCGGGTGGCGGTCGGCGATTCGCCCTCTATTGGATCAGCTCGGACAGTGCTCAAGGCCATCGGTGCCTTATCAACCTTGCAATCCCTCGGCGTCCCTGTGCAGGAATTCAGGCAGATTCGGGAAACCGTCCTCCCAGGTGGTCAAAAAGCAGCCATGGCTGCTGCTGCCATGGATTGCGATCTTCTGGTTAATCTGCCCCGGGTGAAGGCTCATTCCCAGATGCGGGTTACCTTGGCGGTTAAAAATTATTTCGGATGTCTGGCAGGCTTTCATAAACCCTGGTGGCACATGGCCCATGGCGGTTGCGGTGGCCAGTTTTCGACATTGCTGGTGGACCTCCTGACGGTCCTGCCCCCCACTCTTTCCCTGGTTGACGGTATTGTCGGCATGCATAAGACTGGTCCGATCCATGGAGAATCTTTCCCCTTGGGACTGATTGCTTGCGGCACTAATCCGGTGGCCATTGACACCGCTCTGCTTTCTATCCTGGGGATTGATCCGATGCTGAGCCCTCTGTGGCTGGCGGCCCGTCAGGCCGGAATCAGGGGGACGGAATTAGAAGAGCTGGTGTTTACCATGGTCGCGCCAGCTGATTTGAGAGTGCGAGGTTTTATCGTGCCCGCGGAGCTGAGTCCCATCCGGTTCGATCCTTTCCGGTTTCTGAACAATTCCATAAAGCGGCTGGCGCTCCGTGTGTTGGACCATCGAGCGGGGTTTTAGCTATTTTGGTTGAATTGTTTCGGTAGATTTAGTATTTATAATCTTTTTTTGTTGTGTGAAATGCATCTCTGGCGGCCCGCTTGACACCTCATCCAGCCGCAACGGTGTGTAATCATCGCACCTCGCGCATCCTGCACTCTCAAACCGGCCCTGAATGGAAGGGTTGGTTTTTTTATAATGTACTGCTTTTTTAACTCCAGAAGGAGACGCTTATGTCAAATCACCTTTTTACCTCTGAATCGGTCTCTGAGGGGCATCCGGATAAGGTTGCCGATCAGATTTCCGACGCTATCCTGGACGCTATTCTCACTCAGGACAAACATGCACGGGTGGGCTGTGAGAGCCTGGTAACTACCGGCATGGCCATAATCGCCGGCGAGATAACCACCTCCGCCTGGGTTGATATGCCCAGCATTGTCCGCGAAACCATCAAAGAAATCGGATACAACTCTTCGGATATGGGTTTTGACTGGCAGTCCTGCGCGGTCATCACCTCCATAGATAAACAGTCAGCGGACATTGCCTTAGGTGTTAATGAAGGCAGTGGACTCGATCTCGATCAGGGTGCAGGCGACCAGGGGCTGATGTTTGGTTATGCCTGCGATGAAACCAGCGTGCTCATGCCCATGCCCATTACCTATGCCCACTATCTGGTTAAGCGCCAGGCGGATGTGCGCAAGGCCGGCATCCTGCCCTGGCTGCGGCCGGATGCCAAGAGCCAGGTGACCATCGAGTACGAAAACAATGTCGCCAAGCGCATTGAGGCTATAGTCCTTTCCACCCAGCACAGCCCGGAGATTAGCTATGAGGATCTCAAGGAAGCGGTGATGGAGGAAATCATCAAACCGGTACTTCCGGCCCACATGATCGATGCCAAAACCAAATTTTTCATCAATCCCACCGGCCGGTTTGTCATCGGCGGTCCGGTCGGCGACTGCGGCGTCACCGGTCGTAAAATTATCGTCGATTCCTACGGCGGCCGCGGCTCGCATGGCGGCGGCGCCTTTTCCGGCAAGGATCCGTCGAAAGTGGATCGCTCCTCATCCTATATGGGGCGCTATGTTGCCAAGAATATTGTTGCCGCCGGGCTGGCCACCGAGGTTGAGGTCCAGATTGCCTACGCTATCGGTATCTCCAAGCCGGTATCAATCAACGTCAAGACCTTTGGCACCAGCACCATCTCGGAAGAACGACTGATGCAACTGGTTGGCGAGGTCTTTGATCTCCGGCCCAAGGCAATTATCCAGCAGTTGGATCTGCTCAGGCCCATCTATCACAAGACCGCGGCCTATGGCCATTTTGGCCGGGAATTGCCGGAGTTCACCTGGGAGCGGACCGATAAGGTAGAGGCCTTGCGCAGCGCTGCCGGCCTGTGACCGGCTCTTTGTTTTGTTAACGTATCATCTTTTTCCCGAATTCGGGAAGTGTAGGAGTAACGAATGACTGATTATAAAGTTGCGGATATGACCCTGGCCGCGTGGGGCCGGAAAGAAATCGCCATTGCCGAGACCGAAATGCCTGGCTTGATGGCTCTGCGGGAGGAGTTTGGTGCGCAACGGCCCCTGGCGGGCGCTCGCATCGCCGGTTGTCTGCACATGACCATCCAGACCGCGGTACTGATGGAGACCTTAGTTGAGCTTGGCGCCGAATTGCGCTGGTCGTCCTGTAATATTTTTTCCACCCAGGATCATGCGGCCGCTGCTACCGCTGCTGCCGGGATACCGACTTTTGCCTGGAAGGGTGAGAATGAAGAGGAATTCTGGTGGTGTATCGAGCAGACCATCTTTGGCTCCGAGAACTGGCGGCCCAATATGATCCTTGACGATGGCGGCGACCTTACCCTGATCATGCACGAGAAGTATCCTGAATTGATGAAGAATGTTCGTGGCATCTCAGAGGAGACCACCACGGGTGTGCACCGGCTTAATGAAATGGCCAAACAGGGGAAACTGATGACCCCGGCCTTCAATGTCAACGATTCCGTCACTAAATCCAAATTCGATAATCTCTACGGGTGCCGGGAATCGCTGATTGACGGTATTAAGAGGGCTACCGATGTAATGATCGCCGGTAAGACCGCGGTGGTCGTCGGTTACGGTGATGTCGGCAAGGGGTGTGCCCAGGCCCTGCGGGGTATGGGCGCTACGGTGCTGGTTACCGAAATCGATCCTATTTGCGCCCTGCAGGCCGCAATGGAAGGCTACCGAGTGGTGACTATGGAAGAGGCTGCACCCAAGGGACAGATCTTCGTCACCTGTACCGGCAATCTGCGGGTGATCACCAGGGAGCATATGGAGGTGATGCCGGATCAGGCCATTGTCTGTAATATCGGCCATTTTGATTCAGAGATCGATATCGCCGGCATTCGCACCCTGCCGTGGGAAAACATTAAACCGCAAGTCGACCATGTCATCTTCCCCGATGGCAAGCGCTTGATTGTGCTAGCTGAAGGGCGGTTGGTCAACCTGGGCTGCGCCACCGGCCATCCAAGTTTTGTCATGAGCAACTCTTTCACCAATCAGGTACTGGCGCAGATCGAGCTGTGGAAGAATTCGGAGGCGTATGAAAATAAAGTCTATTTTCTGCCCAAAAAACTGGACGAAAAGGTCGCCCGGCTGCATCTGGCCAAGATTGGGGTCCATCTGACCACCTTGTCCCAGGAACAGGCCGACTACATCGGTGTCGATGTTGCCGGACCTTTCAAGCCGGAGTACTATCGATATTAAATTGTGCTAGTGTGGATTCTGAGGCAGGGTGAAGAGGCTTTCACTCTGCCTCTTTTTTTTTAGGGACAGGTGCGGAACAATGAGAGACACAGGACACGTGACAGTGATCGGCGGCGGTCTGGCCGGTTGCGAGGCCGCCTGGCAGGTAGCGGCGCAAGGTGTGGCGGTTGCCCTTTATGAGATGAAACCGGAACGCTTCAGCCCGGCGCACGAATCGGCGCAGTTGGGGGAATTGGTCTGCTCTAATTCGTTGCGTTCCAATGCGGTGGATTCAGCCGCTGGCCTGCTGAAAGAGGAGATGCGGCAGCTCGGCTCGCTGTTGATGCGGGCAGCGGATGCCACCTTGGTACCTGCCGGCAAGGCATTGGCTGTTGACCGACAGCAGTTCGCCGCGTTTGTCACTAAGGCTATCGAGGACCATCCGTTGATAACGGTGCATCGGCAGGAAGTGACCCGCATTCCTGATACCACTGCTGGCCCAGTCATTTTGGCCGCCGGTCCGCTAATGTCGGCACCGCTGGCCGAACACTTACAAGAGCTGACCGGGAGAGGGAATCTCGCTTTTTATGACGCCATTGCCCCCATTGTCGATGTCGACAGTCTCGACATGGAAGTTATTTATCGCAAATCACGCTGGGATGATGACAGCCCCGGTGACTATCTCAACTGCCCCATGGATAGGGAGCAGTACGGACGGTTCATCGAAATGCTAGGTACGGCGGCGACAGTATCGCTGCACCAGTTTGAAGAAGCAAAGTATTTTGAGGGATGTCTACCCATTGAGGTGATGTGCGAACGGGGTCCGGAGACCTTACGTTTCGGTCCGATGAAACCGGTCGGTTTGGCGCACCCGCAAACCGGATGGGTCCCCCATGCCGTGGTCCAGTTGCGGGCGGAAAATCAAGAAGGCTCCATGTATAACCTTGTCGGGTTTCAAACCAAGCTGACCTATCCCGAACAGCAGCGGGTCTTCCGCACCATACCTGGACTCGAGCAGGCGGTGTTTCTCCGGCTTGGTTCGATCCACCGTAATACCTTTGTCTGTGCGCCCCAAGTATTGGAATCCACCTTGCAGATGAAAGGGATGGTCGGGCTGTATCTCGCCGGGCAATTGTCCGGGGTGGAGGGGTATATCGAATCAACGGCCATGGGGTTGCTGGCTGGTATCAACGCCGGACGCCAGGCACTCGATCAGGCGACCCTGACGCCGCCGCCGGAGACAGCTCATGGGGCCTTGATCCGTCACCTGACCGGGTCTGATCCTGCCCATTTTCAGCCTTCCAACGTCAATTTTGGTCTGTTTTCGCCGTTGATCGGTAAGAAAATAGGCAAAAAAGAGCGGGGTCGAGTCAGGGCTGAGCTCGCCCTCGGACTGATCAAGGAGTGGCGGCCACAGCTCATCGTGGCGTGAGAGTCGGCTACAATTCCTTGAACCCCCAGTAGGGAAAATCGAGTTGGTAGGAACCGATTTTTCCCGGACTCTGCTCCCTGCTGGCCACCAGCCAGAGATCGTTGGTGCGGTTTTCCGGCAGGCTGTTGACAAAGGGATCCCAGTCGGGCATCAGGACCATGGCGTTGTCGGCAGAATAGCCGATATCGCCGGAACCTTTGAAGGAGCCGAGATGGGGTTGCCGGGAAAAATGGCCGTCCTGACTGCGTTCGAGTTCAGAGATCACCAGGAAACTGACCGCCATCTCGTCGCGGATAGCTTCCAATTGCCGTAACCAACCGTCAATACCGCTCCGCTGCTGGCTGATGTCCTTGAAGGGCAGCTTGTGGAGGCTGTCGATGACCACAACGGTATAGTCGGAATTCGTCTCATGACGGAGAAAGTCGATATGTCGGCGCATAATTTCAGGCGAAAGTTTGCGGTCGTTGACCACTCGCAGCCAGTGGAGGGCGTTTTGCAGTGCCTGCAGTGCCTGCTGCAGCCGTTGTCGTTCCTCTGGCGTCAAGGCATTCCTCTTAATCTGATCAATGGCGAGACGGCTGAGGCGACAAAGGGTGCGGAGATAGATTTTCTGGCGACCGTTTTCAAAATCATAATAGATTACCGGCAGTTTGCGGAGAGCCATCTCCGAGGCGATCTGGATGAAAAAAGCCGATTTTCCGGCTTTGGGCGTGCCCCCGATGATGTTGATGCCATGAATGCCCCCCAGGGCCTGGTCCAATTTGGTGAAGCCGCTGGCCAGATTGTCGTACGACTCGCTCGATTCCTGTGCCAGCCGTTCGTTGAACGTATGGTATTCTCCGGCTGGAGTGGGAAAAGGGGAGAAGGCCCGAGCCTCCCTGATCATTGTGAACACGGTTTTCTGAAAAAGGGCTTTGGTCTCAGTGGCGAGTTGGAACAGCGAAGTGTTGCGGCTGGCATTTTCGGGCCAGCGGACGATTCGGACCTTATATCCGGCCTTGGTGGCGAAGGCTTTGGCCATGGCCTCCGATTCGGGGTTGTGATTGACCCAGAGGAAGACGGTCCGTATCCAGGCGAGCTTCAACAGCTCGATATGGTTGAGGTCTGCGGCCGAGGGGACGGCCATGGCCGGTAATCCCATTTGTTTCAAGGGCAGCAGATTCTGTTCTCCCTCCACCAGAAACAGGGTCCCGTTTTCGCAGCGTTCAATCTCCTGGGTATTGAAAAGGCGATATTGTTCAGCTGAAAACCGTTCCTCACCATACCAAAAAAAATCTTCCGGTCTTTCCGGATGGACGCAACGGGCTGCATAGCAGTTACCGTCGGCCAGAATGTAGGGGAAGACCAGGTATCGGCCGTTGTAGCCGATCCGCATCTCTGCCAAGACCTCTGGCGTAACACCGCCGGCCTGAAAAGATCCATACAGCTCGTCGGTGAGTTTATCGGTAAACCCGCTGAGTTCATTGTTAATATTCTTGACGGGGTAATCGACCTCGCGGCCGAAATAGTCACGGTCGGGGTCGTAACCAGGCGCCTGGGTCAAGCTGATGCCGCGGAGCCGAGCGAAATGCAGGGGGAACCCGCCGCTCACACACCGCTTCAGGCAGCGGAAATACCCATGGAAGAAACTCTCCTGGTTGAGAAAGACCATCATCTGGCCCATTTTTTCGTTTTCTTTTTGGGCGCAGAAAGGACAGGGGGCCAGCAGGGTGTTGTTTTTCAGCTCAGCTTCTGGCAACTGATGCAGATAGAATTGGGTGACAATATCTGGCATGGCGGCTCCTTATAACGCATTGACAATCAAAGGGTTTCCTTGCAGCAGAGTAACTATTGAGGTGGATAGTCTGCATGGTGTTGAGCTGGGTAGTTACAACGCAAAGGCGAGATGTCAGGTCAAGCCATTGTCGGGGCGAGAGTGCCGGACGTTGCAAAAGGTATAGAAGGTCAGCCGAGAATGGTTTGCAACACGGGCGGTTCCAGTGGATGGTCGAACTTAAAGTGGACGGAATAATCGTTCTCCAGGAGGTGGAAGGGCCGAATACTAACGACTAACCCTTTAAGATCGAGGAATTGGGTCTCGCCTCCGATGGGCAGAACCACCTGCATTCTTCTGCCCAGCAGGAGACGGGTGTTTTCCTGCCTGGTGATGCGAACAAGGAAGGCGAGCCCACCCTGAGAAATATCAATAATCTCGGCCCTGAATCCGCGTCCGATCGGCGAGTCGAGGTTGGTGATCGGCTGTACTTGAATCTTGCGCGATAGATCGAACCGTTGCCCATTGCGACGATCCAACCTTTTTTTTTGCAGTATCGACTGGATATTGTCGCATGCAGTGTAAAATTCGTACAATTTGGCGCGCAGCCCAGGAAATCTTTCCTGCCAGACATTCATGGCTGTTTGCGGAAGAATGTAGACTTTTGAAGGGGTGAGTGAGGTCAGGCTGACCGTCCAGACAGAAGGAGCAAAGAAATTCTCTCCAGCAATCTGCCCTCTATTCAGGCTGGTGATGAAGATCTCCCGCGGGCCGACGCTATGCGAGACCTTGACGCTGCCTTGAGCGATGAAGAAGAGCGTATCATTTTTATCGCCCTGACTGACCAGGGTTTCTTCCGGGTTGTAGCGACGTTCGGTGAATTCATGGTAAATAGTAGAGAATTCTTCCGAACTAAGCCGATCGGTCAGGGCTTCCCAGGCTTCAAGATCATCCTCTTTGATAGCCCCTTTTTTCTCCTGTTCGATGATCTCACCTGAGCGGATAATCTCACCGAGCGCCAAGCTGTCGATTTCATAAATCCGTTCTCTCAGTCGTTCTGCTGTTTTGAAATCACCGGCCCGGGCGGTGGTGGTGATCAGGTCGAGCAATCTTTTTTTTGCTTGATCACGATTACCCTGAGCGGCGATGGTGAAAATTTTGCTTTCTTCATCGATTGCGACTGACGGAGCAGTGGTCATGGCTTCGATCGCAGCCATGACCTCTATCGGCCCCTCCTCCTCGTTGGTGTCTCGTCCTTTCTGTAAGCTCGAGGCCTTCCGTATCTGCTCCAGAGCCAGCCCCGCCGCCTGCCGAACTTCATCGCTGGCCCCACCTAAACCAAGGATATTCTTACTTTGCACCACCTTGTTCAGTGAGGTTGTTGCCCGTTTTGATCCAATCATCCCTAGAGCCTTGCAGATAGCGAGTTGCAGATCATTCTTGTTTTTCCCCAGAAAAGGTTTGTGGCTTTCCAACAGATCAGTCAGGGGCCGGACAAATCGTCGATCATGGGTGGTGGCAACGTGATGTACTACTTTGATTTTCACCGGATCTGCAACCGTCTGCAGGGCATCGAGCAGAAAATCATTGAGATCCCCACCACAGATTTTCACGGCGGTGTTAATCACTTCCTGCTGAACACGGAGATCGGCGTGCCCGATAAACGGCTGAATCGTTGCGATAAGTGAGGGGTTGCCGAGCTCTCCGAGAAGATGGATAATGTTGCGGATGACAAACCAGGGTGCGTCCTTATGCAGTTGTTCCAGGAGAACGTTTATCGAGGGAGTACCGGTCTGTTTGAAGAGCGATAATAATCGTTTTCGTTCAAACCGGCTCTCATTGCTCATCAGCTGTTGCAGCTGGAATTCTGCTGACGGTCTCCCCATTGCGACCAGTAGTTTGGCGGCCGTTTCCTGTTGGTCGTCTGAGTGGAGATAGAGGTCGAGTAACTGTCCCATGACAGGCTGCGAGCAGAGGCCTTTCATGGTTTGCAGAGCCTGTTCCCTGACTTGCGGGTTTGTTGCAGCCGTCTGGGGATTTTCTGTTGAAAGTACTCGTAGAAAATTTGTAATATCAAGTGCTTGCGTATAATTATGTTCGATAAGGTAATGGCTTATGAGCCCGCTGAAAGCGGTCATGGTCTGGTGAATGCTTCGTTCATTGTCGCCCAGGAGTTGCAGACCCTGTTTGAGTGCGGGCAGCAGTTTGTCAAGTCGCTGCCATTGACCGATATCGGCCAATTGTTCGGCAATCGCGGCCAGCGCCACGGCAGAGTTGTCTTGAACAACAAGATTTTTGTGCTGCAAGGCGACTGCCAATTGCATCAAAATAGTATCGGCGGTGTCGTCTCTGTCTGCGTTGAGCAGGTTACTGACAGTTTCCGGGAGGGTCTGGTAAAATTCTTTCTTTTCAAAACCCTTGAGTCCTCCCTGGAGGAGATTGTCCAGGTCGCCTTTGTTTGCCTGCTGTCGTTCTTGTTCCCGGAGTGTTTCCTGTTCGCGTTTATTTTCGATGAGAGCCCGCATCTTCTCACCGCGAACTGTTTGCAGCAGTCGTTTGTAGGCTTCTGCAATATCCTGGTCTTGCATGTCCAGTGGCAGGGCTTCATGGTTCTCAGTAACAGCCTGGAGCTGGTTGGCAAGTTTCTCAAATTTTTCGTCGGAAAGCTGGTTGATGACCTGCTGATAGAGTTGATCACCAAACAGATTCTTGTATTTCTGTACCAGGATCAGGCCCAGTTCTTTTTCGTCAAAAGAGGCCAGTTGGCAACCTGCCTGGGTGGCAACCTGCAGTTGTGTCTCCTGGTTGAGCAGAGTGTCGAATTTATCCAGCATGCGTTTGAAAGAGGAAAAGTCTGCTACCCCGTTTTTATAGTTGGCCGGATCAATGGATTGCTGGGCAGCGGTGACCAGAATCGGGGCAGACCAAGCCGGTTGTTGCAGTCGCCTCGCCAGTGGTTCTGGTAGGGTGGCTAGTGCGTCCGGCGCCGCCTGAAGGACATGGGCATCGCTGTTCTGTGCTATGGCCCTGGTGATTTCCGCCCCTTTACTGGTGTGGGTAAGGCGTTTGAGGAGGGCATCGTCAACGGGGTTGAATCCCGGATCCTTGTCTGTATCGATTGGGAATGGGATAGTATTGGTGAGCGTGGCAATCAGCTGGTTGAGCTGTTTGGGGGGCAGATGTGCGACGGTATCTTCTAGCTGTTCATCGGAGACCTGAGTGATGATCTGGCGGTAGAGTCGTTCGCCGAAGAGTCCTGTGAATTTTTGGGCGATGATATTGCCCAGCGCCATTCCTCCCATGGATGCGAGCTGCGTGCCTACCTGCTGTGCGACCTGCGTTTGCTGTTCGGTTGTAAGAACCTTTTCATAATGAGCCAGCATACGGTTGAAGGCAGTGACATCAATCTGGTTGCTGGCCTGATCATGGAGATCGCTACCCGATACCGGCCCAATTTGTGCTGACTGTTGAACGACAAAACTAATAATTAGGGCATTTAGCTGCTGTGGAGTCAGCTGGTGCAGGGTTGAACTGAGAATTTCGTCGGCCACCGGAGTCGTCGGCAAATGGGCCACCAGCCTGGAGAGCAGGGCCGGATCAATGCCTGACAAGGTTGCGGCTGACGCTTGGATATTGTGAGTCCGTATATTGATATCGGTTTCCTTGCTCAGGTTTTTTAGGACCTCAATGATCGCCTCAGAAAACCCTGCTTCGCCATGATGAGGGACGGTCGCTTCCGGCAGGCGGCTGATCAGCTCTTTGACGAGTTCTGGTGATATGGCCTGCAACTGGTCCGTTCCGGCCTTTCCCATGACGTAGTTCGCCAGCTCCCCGTCGCTGATATTGAGCCCAGAGCCAATCAGTTCATCGCGGACGACCTGTTCTCCATTGTGAATTGCGACATAGCGTTTGGCATCAACAGAGATGGAATCAATTCCGGCTTTATCCAGGAGCGTGGCAACGGGTTCCTTGAGTTCTTTTTCACCTAGGAGATCAGAGAGGATTTGGATGAACTTGACACAATCATCCACGTCGAAGGCTGCATGAAAGGTAAAGGAATGAATCTTCAGGCGGCTGAACAAGGTGATCAGACCTTGCACCTGAGGGCGTGCCTGGTCCCTGTCCGGCAGATGTTCGCCGCAGATCAGGATTTTTTGGTCGGAAAGCGCAATGTTGACAAAATGGTCTGTCTCGCTCCCCTGCAACGCTTTGAAAGCTTTCAGAACAAAATCGTTACTGCGGTGTACCTGCGGGTTTGAGGCAGGGTAGAGTCGCATCGTTCTCAGCGCTGTATATAATCTGATCGGAAAATCTAAGAGAAGGCTGATCCTGTCCGGTGATGAAAATTGCTGAGAATTGCTCATGTATTTCCCACTTCTTAACGTGAACCTTTACGGGGGAGCGCTGTCTTGATCGTCCTGGAGATGCTCAGCAGGTCGATGAAGATGGACGGGTGTTTAATATGGTTGAGATTATGCCCCTGTTTCCGCTGAACCTCTCCCGGAAAAAAAGGATCTTCTGGACGGGGTAATATGAATTTAAAAGGGTAAGCATCTATTATTGGCGCCTGTAACTGAGTTGGGGCTGCTGAATATGTATAGTTAATCGAATGATATCACACTATTTTTCGATGAGTCAAGGGCGACAACCTGTTTGTGCCGATTATTGTCAAAATACTAACCGGGCAGACGGGAAGGTATCTGGGGTGCAAGGTTGTTGTTCTCTGTTCCGATAGAGGGGGGGAGAAGAGGATCAGTGTGGTTGCAATAAATGATGCCTGAGCAGCACCTGCACAATGGCGTTAACCGGCAGGCCCACCACATTGCTGTAGGAACCGGTAATAGAACGAATCAGAAAGGTTCCTTTACCCTGGATACCGTAGGCCCCTGCCTTGTCCATAGGTTCTTCTGAATCGATATAGGATTGGAGAATGTTCTCGGAAAAGGTATCGAAGGTTACCAGGGTGGTGATGGTTTGTATCTCCTCAATAGACCTTTGTTGCATGTAAACAGCAAAACCGGTGATGACCTGATGGGTTTGCCCTTGGAGTATTTTCAGAGTGGTCAGTGCTTCGTGCCGGTCACGGGGTTTACCAAAAATGGACCCATTAAGGGCGACCACGGTGTCGGCCCCAATGACACAGGATTCAGGGAAAACTGTGGCAATCTGTTCGGTCTTGGTCGCAGCCATCCGTCGAGCAAAGCATTCGGGGGGTTCTCCGGGCGCAGGAGTTTCGTCGATAATGGCCGGCAGCACACGATACTCCAGACCGAGTTGGGAGAGGAATTCTTGTCTCCGCGGCGAAGACGAGGCGAGTATCAGGGGGCAACAGGCGGTAAACATCATACCTCGATAGGGCGTCATGATTCGAAAAAGGGCGTCTGGTAATAAATTTTTTCTAGAAATAGGCCGCAGGCAGGGGCAGCAGGGCCAGCCCTAGCTCGGTCCTTGGTCGCGAGGAGAGCGGCGAGTTCTGTACAGGGGCGTTTGCCCTGTCCCATTTCGATCAGCGTTCCGGCGATAATACGCACCATCTGGCGGAGGAAACCATCGCCGGTAAGGCGGAGCGACCAACAATCAGGGGATAATGAGTGTGGGAAGCAACTGGCGTGCAAGAGGGTGCGGACCGCACCCCGCCCATTGACCGCGTTCTTATCGCGGGAACCGGTACGTTCGAAACTGGAGAAATCGTGAGTGCCGATAATGATCTTGAGCACTGAACTCAGGAGGTCCGGATCAAAGGTTCCAGGCAGGTGAGCCCTGTACAGGCGGGCCGAAGGCAACTGCACGGCGCCGGTGAAAAAATCGTAACGGTACGTTTTTCCAAGGGCGTTGAAACGGCTGTGGAAATCGAAGGGTGCTTCCTCGGCCTGTACGATTCGGATGTCTCGAGGAAGCATCGAGTTCAGGCCTTTGAAAAAAGCAATAACCGGGATGGCCGTGGTGGTGTGGAAATGGGCAACCATGCCGAGGGCGTGTACGCCGGTATCGGTCCTGCCCGCTCCGTGCAGGGTGACAGGCTCGTTGCAGAGGAGCGTTAACTTTTTTTCCAGTTCGCCCTGGACGGTCGCCTGACCCTGGCGCTGACGCTGCCAGCCCTGGTAGTTGCTGCCGTCGTAAGCAATCAGCAAGCGGATATTACGGAGCATCAGGGGAAGAAAGGCGCACCCATCAAGCCTGTAGTTTCTGGGAAGCCGTTCATAAGGTTCATGTTTTGTATAGCCTGACCGGACGCTCCTTTGACGATATTGTCAATGGCCGACATAATGATAAGCCGTCCGGTGCGCGGGTCTTTCTGCAACGAAATATCACAGCAGTTGGAGCCGCGGACATGTTGGGTCGCTGGCAGGATGCCAGCCGGCAGCACCCTGACAAACGGTTCGTCGGCATAGATTTCTTCGAACAGTGCCTGCAGATCGGTTGTATTGCCCTTGTTGGAGAGCGATGCATACATGGTGCTGAGTATTCCCCGGGAAATCGGCAAAAGGTGCGGCGTAAAGGAAACGGTTACCGGCTGGCCTGCTGCTATTGAGAGTTCCTGCTCGATTTCCGGAATATGGCGATGGGTTCCACCCACTTTATACGGTTTGAAACCGTCGTTGACCTCGCAGAATAGAGTGCCCACGCTGGCCGCCCTGCCGGCACCGGAGGCGCCTGATTTAGCATCAATGATAAGAGTGCCTGGATCAATCAGCTTGTGCCGCAGTAACGGGGTGAGGGCGAGAATAACTGAGGTCGGGTAGCAGCCGGGATTGGCAGTCAGTCGCGCTGTCCGGATGCGATCCCGATAGAGTTCCGGGAGGCCATAAGCAGCTTCAGGGAGCAATTCCGGGCTGGAGTGCTCCTGGTACCAAGCCTCATAGACGGCAGGGTCATGGATGCGGTAATCGGCACTCAGGTCGACCACCTTTTTTCCGGCGGCGAGTAGCTTGGGGACAATATCCATGGCTGTCTTGTGGGGAACAGCGGTGAAGAAAAAATCCGCTCGCCCGATGAGGTCGTCAACCGTCAGGTTTTCGCAGCGGATATCCACCCGTTTTCGCAGATTGGGGAAAACTTCGGCGAGCAATTTGCCCGCATACTGCCGTGAGGTGGCGGCGGTGAGATGAATTTCAGGATGGCCGGCCAGAAGTCTTGCCAATTCGACCCCGGTATAGCCGGAGGCGCCAACAATTCCGACATTCAGCATGATACGTTTCCTCTCTGAGCACCCGTCAAGCAGGGGTAACTGTTAAAAAAAAAGGGAATAACGAAATGTTCGTTATTCCCTGAGCTTAGAAAAAGCTGGTGAAAATCGTAGCGATCAGCTCCGATAACCGCGAAATTATCGTTTGGAGAACTGGAAGCGGGCGCGGGCACCACGCTGGCCGTATTTTTTCCGCTCTTTAGCGCGGGGATCACGGGTCAGCAGGCCAGCTCTTTTCAGCGGCAGACGCATCTCCGGATTCAGTTCCTGCAAGGCCCTAGCTATGCCATGAACGAGCGCATCTATCTGTGCTGACTTGCCGCCACCTTTTACCGTGGCTTGAACATCATATTGTTCCGTGGTTTCAGTAACAACAAAGGGCTTGGCGACTTTGGGCTCGAAAAAAATGTTGCCGAAGTACTCATTTAACGGCATCTTGTTGATTGCGAGGTTACCGCTGCCGGGGGTAATCCAGACTCTGGCGATTGCTGTTTTTCGTCTGCCGGTAGCGTATGTCTTCTCTTGGGCCATAATCATGTGCTCCGTTATCAAATCTCAAGATTTTCAGGTTTCTGCGCCTGATGGGGATGATCCATGCCGGTGTAGACCTTCAATTTTTTCAGTTGTGACCGGCCAAGTTTATTTTTGGGCAACATGCCTCTCACCGCCATACGGATCAATTCTTCAGGTTTTTTCGTCAGAATGTCACGGGCGGTCTGGCTCTTGATGCCGCCGGGATACCCTGTGTGGTGATGATAAATCTTATCATCCCATTTGTTACCAGTAAGATGGATCTTCTCGGCATTGACAACAATGACAAAGTCGCCGTTATCCTGAAAGTTGCAGAATGTCGGTTTATGTTTGCCCCGCAGTCGGAGAGCTATTTCCGTGGCGATGCGTCCAAGAACCTTACCGTCGGCATTGGCTACATACCATTTGCGATCAATTTCATTTACCGGCGTATAATAGGTTTTCATTCTATATGCCTCAGCACTTTAAAAAAAAAGGTTCGAACAGACGTCCGAACCTTGGAGTCTCTCTTGGAGCGGGAAACGAGATTCGAACTCGCGACTTCAACCTTGGCAAGGTTGCACTCTACCACTGAGTTATTCCCGCTTGTTGTTTTCGTAACAGCAGCCGACTTTAACAAGATCGCCGGGCCTGTGTCAATAAAAAATTATTATCTGAAACGTTTTCCTGTGGGGGTAAACTGCAAGAAACCAGCAGGACTGTTGTGGGGAACTGTTACCAATCGATATAAAGAAAGCTAAGTTACATTTTAACTTTAGTCTATAATTTAATGTTGTTGCTTAGGCAATGCGTCTGCGCTCTATAGGGTGCACTTTTTCACGCTGAGCTTATTTTTGGGAAAATAATCCAGGGCCACTGTATCAGGTGTTGAGCCCGTCGATAAAATTGACTACAGTTGTTAATAAATTTTGTGGTTACCCATAGAGAAGCGTGTTGAATCTTTTTTAAACAGTACAACTCGGCTACAAAGCCCGTGAGGTGCAGGCCAATGACAGAGAGCGCCGCCCGTAGAGCGTCATTGCAGCGTAAGACCAAGGAAACCGATATTCAACTCGTCCTCGCCCTTGATGGCAAGGGGAGCGTAACCGTTAACACTGGTGTCGGCTTCATGGATCACATGCTCACTTTGTTTGCGGTTCACGGTTTTTTTGATCTTGAAATCGTTGCCAAGGGCGATACCGAAGTCGACGACCACCATACGGTTGAGGATTTGGGTATTTGTCTGGGGATGGCCTTTGATCAGGCGCTAGGTGACAAGTCTGGAATTTGCCGTTATGGCCATGCCTATGTTCCCATGGATGAAACCCTGGCTAGGGTCTGCGCCGATTTTTCTAATCGTCCCTATCTGCATTATCAGGTACCATTGATTGAGACAAAAGTTGGGACTTTTGATACGCCTCTGGCCAAAGAGTTTCTCCGTGCCTTTATGCTCCATGCTGGACTGACTCTCCACGTCGATTTGCTTCATGGTGAAAACGGACATCATATTCTTGAAGCTGTCTTCAAGGCGCTTGGCCGTGCATTAGCGATCGCCGCCAGTCCGCATCCTTTGGTAAGCGGTCAACTCTCATCGAAAGGGGTTCTGTGAAAATCAAACCTCTCGTTCAATTATCGGCCACCTCCTTCGGGGATTGAGGATATGCCATTCCTTGCGGATGGGCTAACCGATTGCTGCACAGTGGCCGGATCGACAATGACCAAAATGAATAAAAAAATACATAAGGAGGATCAGGGTGACGGCATTTTCTAAGTTTAAAGTTGGGTTGGCTTTATGTTGTTTCATCGTTGCTGCAGGTTGTGCTAAGAAAGAGGGACCCGCTTCTGTCGCCACGGATCCCAATGTAACTATTTCGTGCATTGCCGTGATGCCGGTGCAGCCCTCCGTTGATTTTGAGGACATAATTTCCCCGGCGGAGAAAAAGACGCTGAAAGATGGCAGTCAGGTCATGGATAGTCTGCTCAAACAATTCCTGACGGGCAAGGCCAACGCTCGGTTTGTCGCTGAAGGACAGGGGGCGGGCAAGAAAACTGAAGGTGTTGCCAATAATTTGGTCAATGCCCGGCAGGTTGCTGATCAGTTCAAATGCAATGCCGTTCTGGAAACCACCCTCAGTCAATATGCTGATCGTGTTGGCGGTCCCTATGGAGCGAAAGAGCCGGCAGCGGTGACCTTTACCTACAGACTTTATGAAACAGGCAGTGGGAAAGTGCTCTGTCATGGACGGTTTGATGAAAAACAGCAGTCGGTCATGGACAACCTACTGACACTCCCCAAGGCGCAAAGTCGTGGATTAAACTGGCTGACCGCCGAGGAGTTGCTGCGCGAGGGTGTGAAAGAAAGGTTGGGACAGTGCGCCTACTTCGAGGGCAAATAATACGTGTGATTCTTTGCGTTGAACCCCGGTGCAGCTGACAAAAAATGTGAACCGACGTATCGGTCGGGCTATGCACGATTATGCCATGCTGGCCGATGGCGACCGGGTGCTGATCGCTGTTTCCGGGGGCGTTGATTCCCTTGTCCTCGCCTGGCTGCTTGGTGACTGGCGGAGAAAGGCCCCTGTCCACTACGAGCTGCAGGCCGTGCATGTTGACATGGAACCGGAGCGTGAGGCTCCGGGGAAGGGTGCCGTTCGCGTTGCCGCTATCCTGCACGATTTCGGTCTGGACCTGCATATCCTGCCAGCCCTCTGGCGTCCGGAACTGCAGGAACTGCAATCTTCCGCAACGGGTAACGACCTCTGCTTTCAGTGCGCGCGGTCCCGGCGAACCCAGTTGTTTGCCTATGCACGGCAGAGCGGATGTAACAAAATCGCCTTCGGCCATCACCGGGACGACATCATCGAGACCTTTTTACTCAATCTGACCTGTGCCGGTAATATCAGCACGATGTTGCCGCGTCAGGATCTTTTCTCCGGACGGTTAGCCCTGATCCGTCCGCTCGCCTATCTTGACAAAGGGGCGATCGGACGGATAGGTCGCGATCTCGGTCTGGAACCTGTTCGTTCCGCCTGCCCCCTCTCAGAAAAGACCCGGCGTCGGGACATCCATCAGCTGGCTGAACACATCTATCAGCACATTCCGGGAGCGAAGGAGCATATTTTCGCCGCGCTTGGCAATGTCCGCCAGGAATATCTGCTCAAGCAGACCGGCGGCAGGAGGTCCTGATGCGAACGGGAAACGACTGCCTGGTTTGTTTTCTGCGCCAATCCCTGGCCACGGTCCGTCGCAGCACCGTCGATCCCCAACTGCACTGGCAACTGACTGCCGATGTGGGGGCGATGTTATCCTCCTTTGATCCGCAGATTCCCCCGCCGGAAAATGCGGTCCACTATTATCGCCTGATCGCCCAGAAGACCGGGGTGACCGATCCGTACCTCGCCGAAAAGCGAGAGAGCAACACCTTTGCCTTGGGACTCGAGGCCCGGACCAGGGAATTGATCCAAGGAGAGGCCGATCCCCTATTGGTGGCGGTACAGTTTGCCATCAATGCCAATGTCCTTGATTACGGTGCGCAATACCGGCTTGACCGGGAGGCGGCTTTGGCCTCCTGCCAGCAAGCCTTGGCCGTCAATCACTACCCGGCCCTGCAGCAGTACATTGCCGCACAATCAAATATCCTCTATCTGGCCGATAATTGCGGCGAAATCGTCTTCGATAAACTGTTGATCGAACTCCTGCTGGCCGAGGGCTGCAACGTAACCCTGGCGGTGCGGCAAAGCCCCATTATTAATGATGCCACTGCAGAAGACGCTATTGCCTGCGGTCTTGATCGGATTTGCCAGGTGATCACTAACGGTGCTGACGTGCCCGGTACTCCTTTGTCCATCTGCAGCGAAGAATTTCGTCGACACTTTACGAGCGCCGACTGCATCATCAGCAAAGGGATGGGCAATTTCGAGTGCCTGTCCGAGGTCGTGGCGCCGATTTTTTTCCTGTTCGTTGTCAAGTGCACCACCGTGCTCGCCCATCTTACACACCAATTTCCCCAGGCCGGATTGCGGATCGGGTCGTCGGTGCTGCTGAGTGGCCAGCAGGGCGGTCGATAGCGGACGGGTCGATGCGGCTGGCGATCATAGCTGATATCCACGGCAATTACCGAGCGCTCGAAGCGGTATTGGCGGATATCGACTCGAAGGGTGCAGATCGGATACTCTCTCTGGGCGACAATGTCGGCTACGGACCAGAGCCTGATGAGGTGGTACAGACCCTGCTGGAGCTCAAGGTGGTGTCTGTCATGGGGAACCATGAATTGGGGCTGGTCAGTTGGAGTTATTTTAATCGGTTAAATGATGTGGTTCGCGCATCGTTGGTCATTACCCGGACCCTGCTCCGTCCCCAATCCCTTGCCTGGCTTGAGGAATTGCCGGTCGTTCATGTCTGCTGTGGGGCTCGTTTTGTCCACGGTTGTCCCCCTCAATCCATCACGGTGTATCTGCAAGCACCTTCGGACAATCGGTTGCAACGACTGTTTGCCTCATATCCAGAACACATCTGTTTCGCCGGTCATACCCACGATTTCGGATTTTTTCAGCAGGACGGTCCCATGGTTTCCCGCCGTGCAGTAGCGGTGGAACAATTGCAGCTCGATCCGTACACCCGTTATCTTCTCCAGCCCGGTAGCGTCGGGCAGCCGCGTGATACCCTCAACTGGCACGCCAAATATATGCTTTGGGATCTTGAAAAGCAGACGGTCGAGGTGCGGGCTGTGCCCTATGATGTGCAGGCAACGATCCGCCTGCTCAGAGAGCGGCATTTTCCTGCCTCCAATGCCCAACGGCTTCTGTGGTGATGGAATGATGAAACAGATTGGCAAATATCAGATCATCCGCCGTCTCGGCAAGGGCGGCATGGGGACCGTGTATAAGGGGCTGGTGCCGGTGATCGACAAAGTAGTGGCGATCAAGTTGCTGGATCCCAGTGAACTGATGGCGGATATTCTTGGTGAAGACCGTTTGCGGGAGATCTTCATCTTCGAGGCACGCACCATGGCCGCTTTTAACCAGCCTTTCCTGGTCACGGCTCATGACTACGACCATGACGATCAAGGGCGGCCCTTTTTTGTTATGGACTATATCTGCAACAATCTCGGCGAGATGATAGGGGAAACCTTCCGGATTGAGCATGATTCACGGGTTATTGGAGCGGCTAAGGTGCTTTATTATGGACGGCAGCTCCTGGCAGCACTTGATTTCCTCCATCATAACGACATCATTCATCGGGATATCAAGCCGCAAAACATCCTGGTCACCGATGAGGATACCATCAAGATTTGCGATTTCGGCATGGCCTTGGTGCATGGGGTTGCTTTTTCCGGTCCGCAGACCATGCAGATCGGCTCACCCTGCTACACCCCGCCGGAACAGCGCAAGGATCCTAAGGGTGTGGATGGTCGGGCCGACCTCTATTCAGTTGCGGTTCTCTTGTACCGCATGCTTACCGGTAAACTTCCGGGAATGCAGAGTTTTTCGTTGTCATTGGTTAATCCCCTCTATGACCGTACCTGGGATGTTTTTTTTGCAAAGGCGCTGCGTTGGAAACCGGAGGAACGTTTTCAGTCCGCAGGCGAGATGCTGGCCGCCTTTGCAAGGCTTCGATTGCAACTGCCTCATGGTGGGGGGGCAGAAGCCCGCCGGAACCCGGATGCGGAGCGACAAGTGCTCTCTCTTCGGTGCGAGCCGGTCAATGTTTGCGGAACACGAGCTCGGGCCATCTTTGCGGTCAACGAGTTGTACCGGCCAGTAACGCCGGTGTGCAACCGGTTGGAGGTTGGCGAGGAGACTGTGGTTGACCTGGCCACAGGGCTTACCTGGCAGCGGCAAGGCAGTCGCTATCCGGTCACCTTTGCCGGGGCGTCCTCGTATGTCGAGCAGCTCAATGACCAAAATTTCAACGGTTGCAGGCACTGGCGCCTACCGACCGCTAATGAGCTGCTCAGTCTTCTGGAGAATGTTGCAGATGTTTTTCCGAAACCCTTGGCCCGATCGGTGCATTGGTTGTGGAGTTGTGATCGCCACGGGCATCACGAAAGCTGGTATGTTAATATGGACATGGGATTTGTCGGGGTTCAGGATGTCAACTGTGTCAACCATGTCCGGGCCGTCACCAATACCGCCTCTTGAGGATCGGCCCGAGGGAATAAATCAATTCATTTTTCATCACAGAGAAACGATGTATGGAATATCCTGTATCGCACTATTTTCTTGTCCGTTCTCAATCGGGGCAGGCGGCTGGACTGCATGTGAACCGCTCTCTTGCTAATAACCAGTTGATCAGTTACGCCGAATTCTTTGTTCGGCAGGAAGAGATTCTCAATGGGATGGATGACAAATTCTGGCCAACTCTTAAACATGGCCTGGAGGCGAACACCACCTTTGCCCGGAGAATGCTCGATCACCTCAAGGAGGAGGGGCTCTCCACCCTTGATCAACTGCTGGATTTGAAACAGGGCTACACTACCAAAATCCTCCATACCCTGACCCATCTGCTCGATGGTTTTATTGGTGTTGATTCGGTCTTCTATAATCTCGTGGAGGATTCCCATCAGCTGAGCAAAGAGCTGGACGAAGCCATCCATACCGCTCCGGCAGAGTATTGGCTCGTCCCTGTGCGGACCGGCAAACTGGAAGCATCGGTACTCCACCGGGTGAACTGAATCTCCGGACTGACCAGCTTCTGCCTTTGATTCTTCTCCGTGGAGGGTCTGTGACTTGAGGTGACTTCGAATTACAATGTCGTGCAGATAGAGTAAAAATCTGATAGTATAAGTCAATGCTAACAACAGGCAATTAAACAAGATTAGCAGGCCTCAGCCGTTCGCCACTTTCAGACCTTCATGCTTGTCTTGCAAGGGGTGCGATGCAATTTTTCCTTTTTGGTTCTATCCGTAAAAGTCTAATGGTTCTCGTGCTGTTGGCCGTTCTGCCAGCACTGGCGATCATGCTCTACACCGGGTACGAACTTCGTGGCGAAGTGGTTGATGATGCCAAGAGCCGCGCCCTGCAACAGGTCCAGGCCATGGCGGCCCATCACCAACGAGTGGTGGATAATGCCCGCCTACTGCTTATGACCCTCGCCAAATCCTCTGAAGTTCGAAGTCTTGACGCACTTGCCTGTAAAGAATTGCTCGCTGATATCCTTGCCCGCAATTCTGCCTATGTTTCTCTGTCTCTGGCGGACTCCAGTGGCCGGATTCTGGTTGCGGCTCCGGAAGCTCTTGCCTCGGATATCGGGGAAACCAAATATTTCCAGGACGCCATGCGCACCGGGGTGTTTACCGTGGGCGACTACACCTTGCTCAAAACCCAGCATCGAGTGGTTGTCCAATTCGCTCAGCCGATCACTGGCATAGGCGGTGATCCAGTAGGGATACTGGTGGCTGCCTTTGATCTGAGCTATTTTGGCAGCATTTTTTTCGATACCCATTTGCCGGAGCGGTCGGTTTTCACACTGACCGATGCCAATGGCATGCGTCTTACCCGGTTTCCGGAAACGGAAAAATACACCTGGGTCACCGATCTGCCGCAAATGGTGGCGCATATGTCCGGTCACGACGAGGAAGGCACCTTTCTGGAGACCGGGGTGGATGGGGTCAGTCGTCTGTACAGTTTCAAACGGCTGCATATTCAGGGGGCCTCTTTTCCTTATCTGATGATCCGGTTGGGAATCCCCGTGGATCATGCTCTGGCTGAGGCCAGATCGGTCATACTCCGTAATGTCGTTTTGCTGGCCCTGGCTACGATCCTGGCCTTGGTCACTGCCTGGTTTGTTGGTGAATTCACCATTATGCACCGTCTGAACCTGCTGATGGAAGCTACCAGCAGGTTGGAGGCCGGCGATCTGAGCACACGGACCGGCATGTCTCCAAGGAAAGGGGAACTTGGGCAATTGGCGCTAGCCTTTGACAGCATGGCAGAAGGTCTGGAGCGCAAGGAACGAGAAAGGTGTCAGGCCGAAGAGCAGTTGCTTCGTCTCAACGAGGAACTAGAAGATCGGGTGGTGCAGCGCACCGAACAGTTAGCCGGTGCCAATCAGGAATTGCAGAAGCTTCTGGAAGACCTGCAGCGGACGCAAAGCCAACTGATTCTGTCTGAAAAATTGGCGGCATTGGGTGAGTTGGTGGCCGGAGTGGCCCATGAAATCAACACACCGGTGGGGGTCGCTTTGTCCGCCGGTTCGACCCTCGCGGACAAGAATCGGACCTTAGCCGAACTGTTTACTCAGGGGGAAATGAAACGTTCTGACCTGACCCAGTATCTTGAAGACTCTCGGGAAGGTAGCGAAATGATTTTGGTCAATTTGGGGCGGGCCTCGGAATTGATTCGCAGTTTTAAGATGGTCGCCGTTGATCAGGTTTCCGAAGTCCGCAGAACCTTCAATGTTCACACCTATATTAATGAAGTGCTTCTCAGCCTGCGACCGAAACTCAAAAAAACTAGTCATCGCATTGAGGTCCTGTGTGATGAACATCTGGTGATTGAGAGCTATCCCGGAGCCCTCTCCCAGATCTTGACCAATTTTGTCATTAATTCCCTGGTTCATGCCTTTGAACCGGGCCAGGCCGGTCAGATCCGTATCGAGGTCGCCAAAATCAACGGTACCGTCGAACTCGATTATGTGGACAACGGTAAGGGTATGTCGCCGGAAATACGGGACAGGATTTTTGAGCCGTTTTTTACCACGGCCCGGGGCCAGGGATCGACTGGCCTGGGCTTGCATATCGTCTTTAATATTGTTACCCGCACCTTTGGCGGAACCATCGCATGTGCTAGTGCGCCGGGGCAGGGAACAAGCTTTCATGTGGTGATACCTGTGTAATATGAGGGAATTATGTCCGATTCTGATGAAATCCTGTTTAAGGATGAACTGACGGAGCTGTCTCCGAGGCATGCATCCGGTGTCTCTGCAAACGGCGATCCGTGGAAAATTCTAATCGTCGATGATGAAGCAGAAGTACACAACGTCACCACCTATATGATCAAAGGGATGGAGTACCTGGGGCGAAAATTTCAGTTTCTCCATGCCTATAGCGGTCAGGAGGCCAGGGGAATCCTGGCGCAGCACCAGGATGTAGCGGTTATTCTCCTCGACGTAGTCATGGAGACCGAAGACAGCGGGCTTAAACTGGTGCATTACATCCGTGAAGAGCTGCAGAATCGCACCGTGCGCATTGTTCTGCGCACCGGACAGCCTGGCAAAGCGCCCGCTGCCAAGGTTATTCTTGAATATGATATCAACGACTACAAAGAAAAAACCGAGCTCACCCTGGAAAAGATGCTGGTTACCGTCATCTCGGCCCTGCGCAGCTACAATTTTATCACCACTATAGAGAACAATCGCAAAGGGCTGAAAAAGATCATTGAGGCCTCCTCGGATATCTTTGAACGGCAATCGCTTGAAAAACTGGGCAGCGGGGTACTCAGTCAGCTGACCGCCATCCTGCAGCTGCGAGAAGGCGCCATGTATAGCCATGCTTCGGGCCTGACCGCTTCCGGAATCAAAGGGCAGTCAGTGGTATTGGCGGCAACAGGCCAGTTTTGTCAGTATATCGACCGGCCAATCAGCGAAGTGGATGCCTCGTTGATGCATGCGGCCCTTGGTCTGGCACAGACCCAAACACATGGTTTCTATTGCGAGGATGGAAAATGCGCGTGGTATTTTAAAAGCCAGACCGGTTCGGAGAATTTTCTCTATTTCGAGATCGGCAAGGAACTCGACGAAAACGACCACGATTTGCTGGAATTGTTTTTCACCAATGTTTCTCTAGCGTTTGACAATCTCTTTCTCAATAAGGGTATTGAGGATACCCAGAAGGAAATTATTTTTCATATCGCTGAAACCATGGAATGCCGGTCTGCCGAAACCGGCAGTCATGTCCGGCGGGTGGCGGAATATGCCAAGCTCCTGGCCCTGGAATATGGTCTGGGCGAGGAGGAGGCAGAAATGCTTAAACTTGCATCCACCCTGCACGATCTGGGCAAGATAGGCATTCCGGATTCCATTCTTAACAAGCCCGGTTCCCTGACGCAGGAAGAGTATGTCACCATCAAGACCCATGTCTACCGCGGCCATGATTTGTTGATGAGTTCCGACAGCCCAATCATCCGATCGGCAGCCCTCATTGTTCTCCTGCATCACGAGCGTTGGGACGGACTTGGCTATCCGCAGGGCCTTGAAGGCGAGGGTATTCACATCCATGGCCGAATTGTCGGCGTTGCCGATGTCTTTGACGCCCTGTCCAATAAGCGTGTTTACCATGAAGCCTGGACCTGGGAAGAGGTTTTTAACCATTTCAGGGAGCAACGCGGGCGGCATTTCGATCCGAAACTGGTGGATATCCTCCTGGAAAACCAGGAGGCATTCAAGGCGATCTGGTCTCGGTACAATGCCATCGGTCTGCAGCTTTCTTAGGGGGCGAGGTGCGAACGCGGATGCTGTAATCCGCTGTAAACGGCCATATGGTTCATACGGTACAGGAAGAAAGTGCGCTTTTTCTTGAATTGTTTCAGGAATTCAGGGTATGAAAAGGGGTTGAAGGCATCAGACGGGTACGGGGTATTCCACTCAACCAGTAACAAAGGAACAGACGGTATGGGAAAAATCGGTAGAAATCAATCATGCCCCTGCGGCTCAGGGAAAAAACATAAACATTGCTGCCTACCCGCCCGCCAGGCAGGGGCGACAACCAGTCCGACCAACCAAATGAAGGTCTCGCTGATGGCGGCCATCGAAAAAATCCAAGGCGCGGCCGTCGACAAAAAAGTGACGTTTCATGAACTCGGCGTTTTTCTCTTTTTCAGCGATAAGGATGGCGATGCCTGGCTGCTGGAGATCACCGAGGCCGATGTGGTGCAAATTGCCAGGGCGGGGGAAGTGCTCGATGTGCCCATTGACGAGAACCCGGAAACCATCGAGATCAATTTCAGCCATACCTTTGCCATCCGTGACCGGCAATTATTCCTCACCGCCTATGCCGACAAAGCCGAAACCCTGTTGGACAAGGCGCCTGTCCAGCAGATCCATGCCGCAATCCGGCGGTTGCGCAAGCGCTATTCCCCGGAAATGCTCGAGCAGATGCATGTGGCCAGTGGTGGAACGCCGGAGGCGTGACGGAACTACCTATGTATCCAGAGAGATATTGGCTTCGTTTACTCCCTGTGACCCTGGTCATGGGGAGTATTTTTTTTCTGTCGCATCAACCGGGCAACAGCTTTTCTCTGCCTAAAATTGAAAATATCGATAAACTCTTGCACTGTCTGCTGTATGCGGTGCTCGGTCTGGCGGCACTCTGGGCGCTGTCGCCACAGTTCCGGCAAAAGCGGCCCGTTCTGGCGGCTGTCGGCATAGTACTGTTTTGCCTGTTCTACGGGATCACCGATGAGTTTCATCAATCCTTCATTCCCGGACGCAGTTGTGATGTTTTTGATGTTATGGCCGATGCCTCAGGCGGCGTTCTGGCGGTTATCTGCGGATGGGGTTGGCGACGATGGAGAGTGTCAGCGAGGGCGTGAGGATTTCCTGATGAGTACGCTGATTCTGGACCGACAGCAGCACCTCTTCTACCAAAAATATGCGGGTAAGACGGATCACCCCTGGTTGATCTTTCTTCATGAAGGATTGGGGTGTACCGCCCAGTGGCGGGATTTCCCGGAGCGACTTTGTCAGCGTACCGGTTGCCCGGGGTTGGTCTATGATCGGCTTGGCCACGGGAAATCATCGCCGTTGTACCGTCCTCGTACTGTCCACTATCTCCACAATTATGCCCTTCATGAATTGCCACGGGTTATCGAGGCCTTGCTCCCGGAGACGCCGTTCATCCTGATCGGTCACTCTGACGGGGGCAGTATCAGCCTCATCTTCGGTGCGGAACAGTCACCCTCTCTGCAAGGCATCATCACCGAAGCTGCCCATGTCTTGGTCGAACAGGTCTCCATTGAGGGCATACGTAAAGCCGATGAGGCCTTTGCGCACGGCAGACTGGCGGGATTGCGGCGGTATCACGGCGAGAAAACCGCGGAACTCTACAACGCCTGGTCGGCAACTTGGCAAAGTCCGTGGTTTGCTTCCTGGAACATCGAGTATCTCCTGCCCGCCATTGCGGTGCCCTTGCTGGTGCTCCAGGGGCGCGACGATCAATACGGCACAGAAGCTCAGGTGCAGGCGATTGTTGCAGGCGCGGCAGGCAAGGCGACACCGATTATCCTTGAAAATTGCAAGCATGCGCCCCATCAGGAACTCCCCGAACTGGTTTTGGACCACATGTCCTGTTTTATCAACCGTATTGCCAGCCCTTCTTGATGGTTTTCCAGAAGTTCACCAGATCTATTCTAACGAGAACACTATGCTGCAGACTTCGATAACTCCAGAGGGCCGATTCCGGGTCGGCAAACACGTCCCTTCCTATCAGGTCATCAACCTGCGCGAACAGGATCATCTCTGCAATCTCGGTTTCCTGCCAGATAGGACCTCTGTCGGCAACCAGGATAATTTTCCGCAGGGTGTTATCGATGTGGAGCAAGCTCGACCCATTTACGAGATCCTCAATCCTTTGCCGTTTCGCGGGTGCACCTATATCGATTCCGGGTGGGCGGCGGATCGGGCGATCAATCCCGGTTTGATCAGGATACCGGCCCCGGCACCGGTCTCGCTGCGCGCGATCCTGGGCAACCATTGTCCGGACGCCACGGTTCGTGAGATTGTCACCCAGCTGCCCCTGCCCCTGCGGTATGAACTGGCGGCAACCTCCACCGATCCCGAGGAATTGGTTTGGCTGGCGCAGTCCTGCTGCCGGATCGTTTATTCCGACGATGAGGTGCCGGTGGGCTTGCAATACATTGAAAAGAATGGCCGCCAACAGGCTCTGGTCGATGACTTTGCACTTTTCGAGACCATTGCCAATAACCCGTATCTGCCTGATCCCTATAAGGAAATCATGGTGCTTCGCCCCGGGGTGCAGGGCAACAGTGAGATTGTCGGCGATTTTCGTCAGGGTGTCACCGAGGTTGCCGAGTATCTGCGCAGTAATTCCTACATTCCTTGGGGGCACTATGCTGCTAATTTTGCCCACACCAGCATCCGTTATCGCATCGCCGACTTATCTGGTGAGGATATGGAGGGATTGCGACATCTGTACTACCAGCGTATTTTTATCACGATTGCCGAAAAGTTGGGCATCGTTCCCACTATCCGGCGGCGGAGACTGACCGGTGCGGAGTTGGAAGCGCTCCGGCAGGAGATCCTCGCGGCCCTGACTGCCGGCAGCCCAATGGAGCCCTTGGCGACCTTGTGGGGCTGGAATTTCGGCTATGATTTTTCCGGTTCCGGCTACCGGCTGCATGCCTCGCACCAGATGATCCATCAGCAGTACGCCATGGTGCCGCAATGGGTCGACGATACCGGTGGCGGACACAACAGGAGCTATAGCAGCGGCGATCTGGTTGCCGATGTGGTTGAGCGGTACGCCCAGGACTATCATTCCGATTTCTTTGCCGATTATTTGGCGGCTCTGGCCAATAATACCCGGACCGACGGCGGCAGTGGCGAGCAGTCGCTCGTTGTCTGGGGAGACGACAACGTGCTTTTGTTTGTGCCCAAGGCCCAGGTCTCCCAGTGGGAGCTCCAGTTGCTGGTGATTGCAGATTGTGCAGGTGAGCCAGTGGGCAATGCGGTCGAGGCGGATGCATCGGTGCGGCGATCCCTTGATACCGGCATCCTCAAGGCGCAACAGATTTTGGCCGGGCTGGGGGCCACCATGGTCTCTGCCATCGAGTATTCCAAGCGTATCGGGATGAGCAACGGTCAGCGGTTACTCTATGCCTTCCTCCCCAAGCTGCCCTGGTCGATGGGAGCCTTCAGCGAGGCGCAGGGGCGATATATCTGCGGCCACTATCCCGAGGACTTCGCCGCTGCCTGCCGCAGCCAGTTGCGATAAGAGCGTTTCCCCCCTGCCTTTGGGCAAGAAAAGAACTGAAGAATGAACGTTGACGTGCTACAATAACCGGATTGATTCTCCTGGGTGCCAGAAAGGAGAAGGCCATCCATACCGGGTGCGTCGGATGTGTTCAACCATTGGATAGAACAACCATGAAGAAGGGATATTACGGACAATGGGGCGGGGCTTTCATCCCGGAAGTGCTGCAAGCGACCTTTGAAGCCTTAAACAAAGTCTATGAGAGTGCTCGAGCGGATGCCTCCTTCTGGCAGGAATATGTCGATCTTATGGGCAATTACTCCTGCCGGCCGACCCCGTTGACCTATGCGGAAAATTTGACTCGGCACCTCGGTGGTGCCAAGATCTACATCAAACGCGAGGATCTCAACCATACCGGAGCCCACAAGGCCAACAACGTTATGGGCCAGGGACTTTTGGTCAGGCGCATGGGCAAAAAACGGGTGATCGCCGAGACCGGAGCCGGCCAGCACGGTGTGGCCACGGCCACCATGGCCGCCCGGTTCGGATTTGCCTGTACTATTTATATGGGTGAGGAAGACGTGGCCCGGCAGCGGCCTAATGTTTTCTGGATGGAGAAGCTCGGGGCCACCGTCGTCCCGGTCACCGATGGCTCCCGCACCCTCAAGGATGCCATGAATGAGGCCTTTCGCGACTGGGTGACTTCGATGGACGACACCCACTATGTGATCGGCACGGTCTGCGGGCCGCACCCGTTTCCGGAGATGGTGGCCTGGTTTCAGTCGATCATCGGCATTGAGGCCCGTCGCCAGATTTTGGTGCAGCACGGTAGGATGCCGGACCGCGTTTATGCCTGCGTCGGCGGCGGTTCCAATGCCATGGGCATTTTTCAGGGATTTCTCGATGAGCCCGGCGTGGAACTGATCGGGGTCGAGGCGGGTGGCCACGGTATCGCCACCGGCCAACATGCCGCACGCATGGTCGACGGTAGTGGCGCCAGCGCCGGTGTGGCCCAGGGCTATAAAACTAAGTTTCTGCAGAGCCCGGAGGGCCAGATGCTCGATACCCACTCCATCGCCGCCGGACTGGACTACGTCGGCATCTCCCCGATCCTCGCCGATTTAGGGGAGAAGGGCAGGGTGCGCTTTGCCGCCGCTACCGACCGCGAGGTCATCGAGGCTCTGAGCCTGACCATGCGCACCGAAGGACTCATTCCGGCCATGGAATCCTCGCACGCCTTTGTTCAAGCCATTAAGGACGCCCCGACCATGTCCAAGGATCAGGCCATCATCATCAACATGTCCGGCCGGGGCGATAAGGATATTTTTACCATTGCCCATGCCTTTGATGATCCTTCCTGGAAGGCATTTATTGTTAAGCGGGCGGACGAATACAGATAAGCAAAATCCCGCGGTCTGCATCCGTGTTATGCGGGCGGCTTGCGGTATTGATAGAGGTGTAAGGTGATCATGGATCTGGAAAAAGAATTAAAAAAACGGTTGGCAGCCAAACCCATCCTGCTGATGACCCATCTGGTGCTGGGGTATCCTTCCTTTGCAGCTAATCGCGAGGTGATCGGGCAGATGGCGGCAAACGGGGTGGACTGCATCGAGCTGCAGATCCCCTTTTCCGAACCGATCGCCGATGGACCGGTGATTCTTAAGGCCAGTCAGCAGAGCCTGGCGCAGGGGATCAGCGTGGAAGAGTGTTTCCGCTTTGGCCAGGAGATGGCTGTCGCTTTCCCCGAAGTTCGTTTTTTGTTCATGACGTATTACAATATCGTCTTTAAGTATGGCGAAGAATCCTTTCTCCAGCGGACTCGCGATATCGGTTTCTGCGGCACCATCATCCCCGACCTGCCACCCGAGGAGGGGCAGACCTATCTGGAGCGCAGCAAAAAACTGGGGCTGGCACCTATCCTCTTTTTCACTCCGACCTCCACCGATGAGCGGATGCGGACGGTGGCGGCCCAGGGGGCTGGGTTTATCTACTGCGTCGCCCGTCGCGGCGTTACCGGCCAGCACACTGCCTTTGACGACACGCTCAATCAGTATCTGGCCCGCTGTCGGCGTGCTACCGATCTGCCGCTGGCCGTTGGCTTTGGTATCAGTAATCGTGCGGATGTGGCGCTGCTCACCGGCCAAGCCGACATGGCGGTGATCGGTACGGCCACCATCAAATTGGTCGATGCCCAGGGGCCGGCGGCAGTCGGGCCATTTATAGCCGGATTGCTCGCCTCTGTTTGAAACGGAACAGCTTGCCGGACTGAAGGCCAAGATTTGGGTCGACAGTGTCTGCGTTGGCTGATTTCCTTTTTTTGGTGCCAAGCACCATGCCTCAATATCAATGGTAAGTTCGTTGCTTTCCCTTGCCGTTGGTGAGCGCATACCGTATCAGCATTACGAGAGGCATCCATGGCCACAGACACCAATCTGCAACTCGGAACAGCGTTAGTTCTCTGGGATCTACAAACTCTTTACCCGGCAGTGGATGGGCCGGAGATTGGGCGCGATATGTCCCGATGTCAGCAACTGGCCGAAACTTTAGCTGCTGAGGTTGCCGGGCGGGTTGCCAACCTCGATGCCGCGGCCATCAACACCGTTGTCCAACGTCTTGAAACAATAGATGTCCTTCTTGCTCGGCTCGAAACCTTTGCCTTCCTCCATTTCATCACCCAGACCGGCGAGGCCAAGGCCTCGGCGCTGTTGCAGCAGGTTGAGGAGTTGGCGGCCCGGGTCGGCAAGCTGACCGTTTTTTTCCGGCTGGAATGGAATCGTCTGGGTGACGAGGTCGTCAATCAGCTGCTGCACCAGCCGGTGTTACACCACTACCGCCATTATCTGGAGAGCATGCGGCAGTTTGCCCCGCATCAGTTGAGCACCAAGGAAGAGGAGTTGCTCCAGGAGCTGGGGCCCGTGGGCCGGAGTGCCTGGAATCTGCTGTTTGAAAAGTTGCTCGGGCAGATGCAGTTTGGCCCTCGGGGGCGAACCGAGGAAGAGGTGCTGAGTGATCTCTATCATTCGGATCGCCAGATCAGAAAAGATGGGGCAGGGGAGTTGACCGAGGGGCTGCAGCGCAACTTGCATATCTTGGCCCATATTTTCAACACCCTGGCAGCGGAAAAGATGATCGATGACCGGTTGCGACGCTACCCGTCCTGGGATAGCGCCATGAATCTGGCTAACGAAATCCCGAACCAAACGGTGGAGGCCCTGGTGGAGGCGGTCACCTCCCGCTATGCCCTTGTCCACCGCTACTACGGCCTGAAAAAGGAACTACTCGGCTACGAGGAGCTGTTCGATTACGACCGTTACGCCCCGGTGCCAGGGGCAGACGAGGCTCTGGTTCCCTGGGATCAGTGCCGGGAGATCGTGCTGCATGCCTTTGCCGGGTTTTCACCGGAAATGGCAGCTATTGCTGCGCGGTTTTTTACGGAGAACTGGATTCACGCCCCTCTGTTGCCGGGCAAGCGGGGTGGGGCTTTTGCCCATCCCTGCGTCCCGGATGCCCATCCGTATATTCTTGTCAATTATACCGGCAATATGCGGGATGTTTCCACCGTGGCCCACGAACTGGGGCATGGCGTCCATCAGGTTCTGGCGGCGGAGCAGGGGTTCTACAACAGCAATGCCCCGCTGGTATTGGCTGAGACGGCCTCGGTCTTTGCCGAACTACTGGTCTTCAAGGCGCAGCTGGCACTTCTGCACACCCCGGATGCCCGTCGGGCCTTCATCTGTCAGAAGCTAGAGTCGATCTTCGCCACAGTCTTTCGCCAGGTGGCGATGAACCGTTTCGAGGCGGCAATGCACAACGGCAGGCGTGAACAGGGGGAACTTTCGACGGAACAGCTTTCTGCGTTGTGGCTCGCCACCCAGAAGCCAATGTTTGGTGATTCAGTGCGATTAAGTGAAAACTATGCGATCTGGTGGGCCTATATCTCCCATTTCCTCGGCACCCCCGGCTATGTCTATTCCTATGCCTTCGGTGAGTTGCTGGTACTGGCCCTCTATGCTCGCTATCTGGAGGAGGGAGCTGCTTTTGTCGTTCGCTACCTGCAGTTGCTGCGGGCCGGTGGCAGCAAATCGCCCTCTGAACTGCTGCAGCCCTTTGGTATCGATCTCAATGATCCGGCGTTCTGGCATGGCGGCCTCTCGCTCATCGAGCGGATGCTCGCGGATGCGGAATAGGAGGTGAGGGCTTACGATTGAGCGTTACAAAAAACTGTCAAGATGACCGTCGTCTTCATCTTTCCTGCCAAATCAACTTAGCTTTTCCCTTTTTTTTTGTTTAAATCGGTTCGTCTTATCCCTTTTTTTTTGCTTTTTCTTTTTTTTCCCCGCACAATTACCATATTGAAATAACAACTCCGATTCGAAACATTCATCCCATGATGTTGTTTCCCTTTTGTGTAATGCCCAACCTGATATGGCCGGGATTAACGAGGATGACTTGTAATTTCTGGAATGGGTATTGCGTTTGCGGGAGAGATTTATTCCTCGATAATACCAACGACAAACTTCAATATTGCTAATTTCCCCAAAAAGGAAAAACGTTTTTTGCAGGATTTGCCTTCTGGATACTTGCTGGTGTTTGGCACCCGGTATTTTTAGGGAATTTTTTTGTTACCAGATTCATCCAGAAGTAAGTTGAATATCCGATACGAAGAATAGGCTCAGTGTAACGTAGCAGTTTCCCGGAAGAAAACGAAATGGTAACGACGACAACCCAAAAAATTGATGGCTTCTCGCTGGATAATATCCTGCAGATTTTTTCTCTGGAGAAAAAATCGCAAACGCTCCGGGTCCGTAAAGGGGAAAGGGAAGGCATTCTTGATATAGCTCAGGGGGAGTTGATTCATGCTCAGCTTGATACCCTGCAGGGAGTTGCTGCGGCTATTGAAATCCTTATTTGGGATGATGTCCAAATAGAACTTTTCTCCCTGCGGCCTTGCCAGCGAACGATTACCAATTCTTTGATCAACATCCTGCTTGAAGTTTCCAAATTGAAGGATGAACGTAAAAGCGTTTTTGATGAATCGGGTGAAGGGTTGCTGCTGTCGGCCATAGAAAAAGCAGAGCAACAACAGTTCAAGGATGCGCATCAGTATGTCGTTCAGTATCTGAAGAAAAATCGTAACGATACGACAGGTTGGGTCTGGTACTCACGCATTCATGGCAATGTTGAAAATATAAAAAAGGCCCTGAATATGGCGGCCAGCATCAACGCCAACGATGCCTTTGTTCAGGCGGAGCGGAAAAAATTTGCTGCTGCTGCTACCCATCTGACCGACGATGTTGTCAGAAAATGCTATTTCTGTTGGGCGCCTCTCAACAAGAACACGACGACCTGCCACTATTGCCATGCGCATCTGATTATTTCACAAGAAGCATTGATACGTTCGGGCGCTGCCGATAGCCGCTATCTTGAACAGGCACGTGAGCGGTATGGAAGGATACTGAAGAAATATCCACGGAGCCTTATATCACTGTACTGTCTTGGGCTGGTCAATATGAACAGCCAAAATTTTCAGGAAGCTCTCGGTTATCTCGATAAAGCGGCAAAAATGGCCCCGGAAAAGGCGGTTTTTGCCAACCAATTGAAGCTGCTCCTTGATCACCTGGCCCAACGGTCCTTGCATGAGGGGAACTCTATCGCGGAGCAGCAGGCCCTTGCCGACCTTCCGGTTGAAGAGCCCAAGGTAAATGACCAGAAAATGATTTTGGTCGTGGAGGACAGCTCGACCACCAGAAAAGTTATTTCCATTACCTTAAGCCGGCATGGCTACCGGGTTGTTGAGGCGGCGGACGGCCTGGAGGCTCTCAGTAAAATCAGTGAAGAACGTCCGGACCTGATCATGCTTGACGTCATCCTGCCCAAAATGGATGGATATAAAATTTTGTCGATTATCAAGGGCAATAAAGAGTTCAAGGAAATACCGGTGATTATGCTTACCAGCAAGGACGGATTCATCAATAAAATGAAAGGAAAAATTGCGGGCTCAACCGCCTACCTGACAAAACCCTTCGATCCCGACAAGATGATTGCTGAGATCGAAAAACATATTTAATTATTATAAATAGTTGTCGTGTTGATCGCGACAGCTCAGAAAAGGAGAATACCATGGCGAAAGGAAAAATATTAGTTGTTGATGACAGCCCGACTCAACTCAACATGATGCGGGCGCCGTTTGAGGAAAATGGCTATCAGGTCATCACCGCCGCCGATGGCGAAGAGGCAGTGGCGATGGTGGAGACGGAAAATCCGCAATTGGTGGTTTTGGATGTTATCATGCCGAAGCTTAATGGTTTTCAGGCTTGTCGCAAGATCAAAACCATGAAGAAGGATTTACCCATCATTCTGTTGACATCGAAAAATCAGAAAAGTGATGAGTTTTGGGGTAAACAACAGGGAGCTGATGTGTATATGACCAAACCCTTTGACAGCAAAGAGTTATTTGAAACAGCAGTCAAACTGCTTTCCTGAGAGCGTCGTTCCACGAGTTCACCAAATTTTGTATTTATCCATTGAGGCAGGTAATGGTTAACACGTCCCAGCAACAAGTCTCCAAAAGCGAAGACGACTCTCTCCAAGCTCTTCTTGCTTCCATAGATCTAGAAACCGCGCCTTCATTGAAGCGGGATATGGATTTTTTAAAAGAACGAGCCACCCTCAATATCAGAAAAAAGAAGCCGTATATTTCTTTTATGTTGGGCAAAAATGAGATGGCTCTTTCTATCCAATCCGTTCAGGAAATTGGTTATCTACCCACAGTGACCCCTTTGCCGAATCTACCTCCCTGGATCAGAGGGATTGTTCAGATCCGGGGTGAGATTCTTTCCGTCGTCGACTTCGTTGTGCTTTTTGGACTTGGAGATGAACGAGGAGGCGGCCTCAAGCGATCGTATATCTTATTTAAACAGCAGGAGTTTAAATTTTGCCTGGTGGTCAATAGGATTACCGGCGTCGTTAACTTTGACGAACAGCGCGATCACCTGGGCGTGTATTCCTCTGCGCAAGCGGACAACCTGACGCAGTTGTCGTTCTTTTTTAAAGGTATCCTTGCGGTAGACAATCGAAATGTTTGCATACTTGACAGCGAAAAATTGGGGAATGCAACCATGATTCGAAAATGGCAATAACCACATGGAGAATCGTTTTTGTGAGCCCATTTTATTTACAGGAGAGACCTGATGGTTCAGGAAGGTAACGATTTCTTCACGGGGTATATTGAAGAAGTACAAACCTATATCCCTATTATAAAAAAAGGGGTTGAGGAACTGCAGACCGTACCGAATAAACGGGAGATTTTTGATGAAGTGTACCGGTTGGTGCATATTATTAGAGGTGCTTCTTCCATGGTCGGCATTAATGGTCTGAGTCAGATAGCCGGCTGCATGGAGACCGCGCTCGAAAAGATCCAGGAAGGGCAACTCGCATTGTCAGCAGAGGCTTTTGCAGCTATGCAGGCGACAACTGACCGGTTTGATCGATATTGTCAGGGCTTATCCCAGGGCGTGCCTGTTGACGAAGCAACCCTCCTTGCCGAAACCATGGTTGATTTTGGCAAGATTGGTCCAGGCAGTGGTGAGGTGTTCGCTCCGGAGGAAGCCAGTGTGCTTTTTGGCAGTGAGGAAATCCCGCTGACCGATTCCTTGACCTCCTTGCCCGATGAGGAATTGCTCGAAGAATTCCGCGCCGAAGCCGAGGAGCACCTTGAGGGATTGCATCAGGCCATGCAGTACTTGGAAGCACACGTCACCGAAAAGGTAGGGGTGACGAGTGAACTCCATGAGATTGTGCGGAAGATTCGCCGTTCTGTGCACACCATTAAGGGGGCATCCGCCGTCATCGGGTTGCCAGATATTGCCGCCTTTGGCCATCTGGTCGAAGATGTCCTTGACTGGTTGTATGAATCGGCCACCACTATGGATCCTCATCTGGTGGTGTTGTTGTCGGAAGCGTTCGATCTGCTGGCAACAATGATTTACGCCCCTGCGAGTTTTGATGAGCAACAAGCAGAAAAGGTGCTCGCCCAACTTCACGACTGCATGGGGGCATCGCAGGATGGAGCGGGCGATATCTTCTCTGCAGATGATGATTTTGTAAACGAAGCAATTCTACCAGGTGTCCTTAATACCGATTCGGTCCCGGAGAGAGGGGGCGAGAAAAACGGTGGGTCATTGCAGGGCTCACTCTTCAGCGAGGAAGAAAAACAGCTCCTCCGGGACGGCTTTCTGGAAGAGGCGGACGAGCATCTCCAACAACTGCATCAATCGATGCGCATCCTTGAAACCGCTATCGATGCGGAGGTCACGTTGACCCCGGAGCATCGGGAAGAGGTGCGGAAAATCCGTCGTTCTGTTCATACCATCAAGGGCGCTTCTGCGGTTATCGGGTTGAGTGAGGTTTCTTCGTATGCGCATGAGGTGGAGGATTTTCTCGACTGGCTGTATGAAGGGGCCCGGCGGCTTGATCCCCTCATGGTTAACACTCTAGCTGAATCGCTGGACCTGCTCGGCATGCTGGTGGAATCGCCGGAATCGGTATCACTTGAAAGGCAGGCAGATTTGTACCGGCGTTTGTCGAGTTTCGCTCAGCTGAGTGCCTTTGAGGATCAGTTGGTCGAGGAGAGCCAAGATATCGTGGTCCCGGAAAATATCTCATCGCTGGAAAGCGTAATTCAAGAAGAACCAGAACCGGAGAGTGCGGCTCTGAAGCCGGACATTCTTGAAACAGCGAAAACCATCCGTATCAATCAGTTGCAGCTTGACTCGCTTATCAATCTGGCCAACGAATTGCTGGTGGGTGTCAGTGGTTTTGACCAGAATATGGGGTTGTTCAAGGACGCCTTGGAGGAATTGGAGCTCACCACTCGTCGATTAAAGGCTATTGCTTTGGAATTGGAAACGAAATTCGAGGTTAAGGCCCTCGACCGCCTTTCGCAGCATTTTGCGCATCTCGATAAATCTATTACCGATATCAAGGTCAACCAGAGTTTTTCCGAATTTGATTCCTTGGAGCTTGACCGCTATACCCAGTTGAACTTGATTATCCGTTCGTTGAATGAGTCGACCATTGACTCTGCCGCAATCCAAACCAACCTGAAAGGAATTTATAGCGGTATCGGCGGCGACATCAGTCGCCAGTACCGGGTGATTCGTGAATTACAGGTACAGATGATGCGGACACGGATGAGTCCTATGGCCACCTTGACGTCTCGCTTGAGTCGCACCATGCGGGATGTCGCTTCTCGGCTGGGTAAGCGAGTCCGGCTGGTCGTTGAAGGTGAGCAGATCGAGCTGGATCGACTAGTTTGGGAAAAACTGGCCGACCCCTTCATGCATTTAATTCGCAATGCCATCCATCACGGGGTTGAGTCGGAAGAACAACGCCGTTTCGGCAACAAGCCGGCTATTGCCACCATTACCCTTGCTGGACGTCGTGAAGGCAATAATATCGTCATCAGTTTTAGCGATGATGGTCAAGGGTTAGATTTCTCTGCCATCAGAGAAAAAGCCAGACAATTCGGACTGAGCACAACGGTTGAAAAGCTGGAGGATCGACAACTCACCGAACTTATTTTTTATCCGGGTTTTAGCACCAAAACCATCAGCGAGATATCCGGCCGCGGTGTGGGGATGGACGTTGTCCTGGAAAATGTCAAAGAGTTACATGGCTCCATTACCGTGGATACCAAGCGAGGCGTTGGCACGACCTTCATCATCCGCCTTCCTTTAACGCTGGGTGTCATCCGAGCGCTCATGGTCAGAATCGGTGAGGTAACCTACGGCATCGCCCTAAACGATATCAAGGATATCCACCGGGTCGATAGTTGTGACATTTCAAGGGAAGCAGGTACCTGCAAGCTTGCTGGAGCAACGGTGCCCTGGCATTCTTTACCGACCTTGCTGGGTCGGGGGGATGATCAGGCTGAAGAAACACGTTCTCTGGTGCTTGGTCTTGCCACAGAAGGGCGAACAATCGCCATTTCCATTCCTCAAATAACCGGCCAGAAAGAAATTGTCATGAAAGGCCTGGGAACCCATTTGCGTACGGTACCCGGTATCTCCGGTGCTGCAGTCATGGGGGATGGCAGTATTGTCCCGGTGTTGAACATTCCTGATCTTATTCAAGCCGCAGAGCGCATTGAGCGCACCAGTGCGATGTCCTTCCATCTTGAAATTCCCACATCGTTCACGGTCATGATCGTGGACGATTCGATTTCCATCCGTCGTGTCATGAGCCGTCTGGTCACAGCCAACGGTTGGGTCCCGGTGGAAGCAAAAGATGGGTTGGATGCTATCGAACAGTTGGAATTGGGAGAGGTCAGGCCGGATTGCCTTGTTGTTGATATAGAGATGCCGCGAATGAACGGTTTCGAGTTTCTCGTTAAATTATCGAATACCCCGGGGGGGAAAGATATCCCGGTTATCATGCTGACATCGCGTGCTTCTGCAAAACACCAGGAAAAAGCGTTCCAATTGGGGGCTCGAGCCTTTCTTACCAAACCTTGTAAAGACGAGGAATTCGTTGAGACAGTCCTCCGGCTCACTGGAAAAACGGAAGCATCGCATCAAGATGCCAGGGTTGAGGTGATTTCTTGAAAACTTATTATCTGGCGCTGATTGGTGGGCAGTTGTTTGGCGTGGACAAAGAGTGTGTTGCCGGCGTTGGCATTCGTGATGAAAGCAAGGTCAAGCCACAGGAAGAAAATGGCAAAAATATTTTACCGCTCCCCGATGGCAATTTTGCAACGATCTGTGATTTACAGACTTTACTGGTCGGTGGGGAGGCATTGCGTGCACGGCAAAGTCACTATCTTATCGTTACCTATCAGGGGCGGTTTACAGCATTGGTTATGACCGGTAAAGGAAGTCTTGTCATGGTGGATGATACGTCGCCGAGCGCTTTGCCACCAGCGTTTATCGGTAGATCAAGGGCGCTGATTTCGGGCGTACTGATCAATTGTACCGATTTGATATTGCAGTTGAATCTTGATGCTCTGGCAAAAGTTCCTGATTGGTTGGCCAGCCGGGAAAATTGTAAGCAAAAAGAACTGTTGAACAATGGGGCGGGACAATGACCAGTGAAGGACGCCAAACGGAAATTCGTGCTTTTTTGTTGCCGCTGGCGGTTGCTGACGCAGCAGGCGATGTCTTCTGCCTGTTCAGTCAGAACCAGGTTGTCGAAATCCTGGGGCGGCGGCCTATTCAACAAATTCCCTTCAGTCCCGCGTATCTGGTGGGGGTGGTGAACTATTTTGATCAGTTGTTGCCGGTCATCAGTCTTGACAAGTTATGTAATCCGAAACAGCTCGGTTGTAACGGGGGGTACCAGCAACTGGTGGTGATTCGCACCGGGACGGTTGATCCTGCTACCGGAGAACCGCTGAAAGCAGTTATTGTTGCCAGTACCAGGGTGCGTCTGGAAAAATTATCCGCACAGGTACTGGCGACTACCTTTACCGAATCGGAAGCCCCGATTTCACTGAAGAACACAGGACTGCTGCGTGGCTATATCCAAAGGGAGTCCGGTGGTATCGCTTTGATCGATCTCAGTCGAGTGGTGCAGGGAACTTTCAGTGATGTAACCCAGGCGGATTGAAGGCAGGAACCTTAAAAGGAGATTTAAGTGGTCGATGGTAGAGCAAAGCGTTCTTGATAATCAGATCAGAGTCGTCACCAAAAGGATGGAGGGGGTGCGTTCCATCTCTCTGGGGTTTTTGATGGCGGCCGGGCCAATGGATGAACCGGAGGACCGGAGCGGCATCGCTCATCTCACCGAACACTTGATGTTCAATGGGACGGGACGGCGGGACGCTGACGAAATTGCCCGGATGATGGATACAACCGGCGGTCAGGTCAATGGTTTCACCTCCAGGGACTATACCTGTTTTACCACAACCGTACTGGATGATTATCGAACCTATCTTATCGATCTTATGGGTGATCTTCTGCTGAATTCGCAGTTTGCGGAGAATGCAGTGCACCAGGAAAAAGAGACGATTGACCGCGAACTCAGTGCCCAGCTTGATCGTCCCGATGTGTGCGCCCACGAACGGTTGAAAGCGCATGTTTGGCAGGGACATCCATTAGGACGCCCCATCGGTGGCACCATTGCCTCGGTTGCCGGACTGCAGCAACGAGACGTAATCGACTTCCACGGTCGGAATTATCAGCCGCGCCGCCTGATAATCGCCGCGGCTGGTAACGTCAATCATCAAGATCTAGTAAGCAATGCCGCCGACGCCTTCTGGACGATGAAAGATAACGGAGAGATTGATGCAAGGCTTCCACGCCCTAGTTTTCATGGTGGGGTAACGGTTAAATGCACGGGTGCCTCTCATGTTTATTTCTCCATCGGTCTAAAATCGGCACCTTATACCGCTATAGAGCGTTATCTGATCCATCTGTTCGTCGTTATTTTGGGGGGTGGCTTGAGTTCGCGCCTGTTCAGAAAACTCAGGCAGGAATTGGGCCTAGTCTATGAGATTCATGCCGAATACCAGGCCTATCGGGATGACGGAGTGATTGTTATTGAAGGATCCACCACACCTGAGTTACTGCAAACGGTGCTTTTTCAGATTTTTCTGGAGATCAAGGGGATGGCATTACAGATGCTGCCGGTGAGCGAAGAAGAGCTCTGGATTGCCAAAATGCAACTCAAGGGCCGGCATATCATCGCACAGGAAAATTCTCATACCTGTATGAGTAGTTTGGCCACGCAAGCCTTCTATTTTAACCGTTTTATTGATTCAGAGGAGATCCTCTTCCAGATTCAGCAGGTTGATCTGGAAGGGATGAACCATATAACCGCAAATATTCTCAGCGATGGATTGACTGATGCGGCAATAACGCTGGTCGGCCCGTCATGTGAACCAGTCTGTAATACAACAGCTCTTGAAAAGCTGCTTCGAGAGTTTCAATAAACCATATACCTACAATAAGTGGAGGGCGGAAAAATGGCTTTAGACAATATTATTAAAAAAAATTGGATAGAAATTCAAAAAAAGAACACGGCTCCGGTTAACGCCATTGGCGTCAAGATCAATCCGAAGGATGAGAAGACCATGAGAATTTGGAAGGAAGAAGGTATCGACACTTTCGTTAAAAAATAAAGCAACGGCGAATGAGCGGGAAAGTTGCTTACTCGTCGCTGCTGGTATTGTTTTTTGGGTTTTTGAATCGGGAAAGTGCGGAGATGATCGATAAATAATCGTCAACGACATTCTGAACAAGTTGAGTAAGGAGTCTCGGAGGTAGAATGGAAGAACAAAATAAACAAACAGGTGGGTTTGGCAACCCTTTCTCAGCATTGACCGATAAGTTTAACATTCAAGGTAAACTGATGTTAGCGTTCTTGGTCATGATTGTCTTGACACTTGCAGTTATTATTATCGCCACCATTTCACAGCGATTCGCCAAGAAAACCATCGACGAGCTGGTGCAGGTGCATGGTAAAATTGCCCGATTAAGTCTCGATACCGATAAATCACTAAAGATTATGAATGGGTACGAGAAGGATTTTCTTCTTAATTACTCGAGGATAGGTGTCAATGATGCCAAGACCGAGTATCTGAATAAATTTATTGCTGCTGGTGCTGAAGCGTATCAGAAGTTGTATGACATCCAACAAATCACACCCGATGCGCAGGAAAAGGGTGCCGCCCAGAACGCTATAGAGGCCATCAATAACTATCTGGCGGCATTCATTAGCACCGTTAACATCCTGGAGTTACGGGTGAACCCAGAATTTGGTGAGTTATCTAAACTGCAGCAGACCGTCGATACTCTACGGAAATCTGTAAGTACGATCGATTCCTCAAGAGTGCAGATTCTGTTTCAAAACGTTCTTTATAGAATGCAAGAATATCTTTTGCTGCCAGAAAAAGTGACTAGTGACAAGGTGCTGGCTGACACCAAGGTTTTTGTTGATAGCTTGAAATCATCAAATTTGTCCCCAACCGTTCAAACCAGCTTGTTAGGCCAGGTCGGAGATTTTACCAAATGGTTTACCGGGGTGACCAAAACCGACGAAACTATCAGGACTAGAATTATTGCGTATCAGGAAGCGGTTAAGCAAGCCGATCCGGTTATCCAGGCCTTTCTCTCTAGCGCTATTGCCAACGAAACGAAGGCGGTTGGTCGCATGGAGCAGACTGCCAGTCAGGTGCAAAAAATTGTTATTGGTGTTGGGCTTGCCGCCGTTCTTCTCGGTCTGTTGATCGCCTTTGGTCTTGCCAAGGGCCTAACTAGGCAGATTAACCATATCATGGATCTGCTCGGTGAAATGGGTATGGGAAATTTTACGGCCCGTACCGAGGTGGTCAGTAGCGACGAACTTGGCCAGATGGCAACCGCGCTTAATGCTATGCTCGACAATATCACCCTCCTCATCCAGAGCCAGGAAGAACGCGACTCTATCCAGGAATCCATTATGAAACTCATGGTTGAGATCAGCGATCTTACCCAGGGTGACTTGACTGCCCGTGCTGAGGTGACTGAAGATATGACCGGCGCAATCGCAGACTCCTTTAACACTATGGCCGAGCAGTTTGGTGATATTGTTCGCCAGGTAAAGACGGCAACCCTTTCTGTTGATGAAACGGCTTCGGATGTATCGAAATTAACGGTCGATCTCGCCACCAAGAGTATCGATCAGACCAAACAGGTTAACTTTGCGATCCAGGCTATTAACGACATGGCTGAATCGATCCGGCAGGTATCTCAAAACGCGGCAAAATCTGCCGAGGTCTCGACAGCTTCGCGAGCTAATGCCCGCGCAGGAGCTGAGGCGGTTGAAAAAACCAACCTCGCTATGGATGAGATTCGTGAGCAGATCAACGAAACTGCCCGTTCCATTAAACGGTTGGGTGAGAGTTCGATGGAGATTGGTAACGTCGTTGAAATCATCAATAATATTGCTGATAGAACCTCCATCTTGGCTTTGAACGCATCTATTCAGGCCGCTATGGCGGGCGACGCGGGACACGGATTTGCAGTTGTCGCCGAGGAGGTTCAGCGTCTGGCTGAGAGTTCGAGTAACTCGACCAAGCAGATCGATCTGCTGGTAAAAAGTATTCAGTCTGAAATCAAGGATGTAAGTAATCGTATGGATGAGAGTATCAGCAAGGTTGTGCAAGGCTCTCAGCTTGCTGACGGTGCTTACGGTAAGCTGCAGGAAATCGAGTCTGTATCCAATAGCTTGGCTGATCTTATTGAATCCATCACCCAAGCCTCAGCAAAACAGGTGCAGATGTCTGAAGGTGTTGTTGAGAATATGGTGGCGGTTGGTGGTGTTAGCGATGAAACCTCCCGCACTTCGCAGGAAACGGCAATCTTGATGGACCTGCTGAATAAGACGGCACGCGGCTTGCGCGAGTCTGTTGAGGTGTTCAAGGTCGAGAGTGCCCAGGCCGTGTAATTGATTGATTCCTTCGTTGTTTATGATGCTTACATTCTGAATTACAGGAGAAATATATGCTGAAACAGCAAACCATAGCCAGCCTGCTGGTGCTATTTTTTGCCATTGTTCCTACTCATGCTCTCTTTGCAGCCGATGGAAATATTAAGTTTGGTATTAGCTCCAGTAAGAGTGGCAGCTTTGGCAACGTTGGCACCAGTACCAAGAACGGGGCTGAACTGGCACAACAGGAGATCAACACCGAGGGCGGTTTGAAGATAGGTAATAAGTCGTATACCATCGAGTTGGTATACGTGGATAACACCTCGAGCAGGTCGTCCGCCACCGACAATGCGATAAAGCTAATAAGCCAAGATCAGGTCATTGCCATTATCGGACCGCAGAGCAGCGACAGGGCCATTGCTGTTGGCGAAGTCGCCAACTCATTTAAAACACCTATGGTGACCCCATGGTCCACCTCGCCTCTTACAACTTTGAACCGGCCTTATGTTTTTCGTATGGCAATTTTATACGATATTCAGGCAATGGCCACCACCAAGTTCGCCGCCAAGGAGTGGAAGGCGGCAAAGGCGGCCATTCTTTATGATGAGGTGAGCCCGTATCCTTCTGGTATGGCAAAGGCTTTCAAAGCAACCTTTGAAGGTGTGAATGGACAGGGATCGGTTGCCGCTATGGAAACATTTCGAACTGGTGATACGGATTTCAGCAAACAGTTAACCGCTATTATTAATTCCGGAGCAGATTTTCTCTATACCCCCCAGCATTATGAGGAAATTCCTCTCATTGTGCAACAGGCCAAAAAAATGGGTTGGAAGAAACCGATTACTGGATCGAATTCCTGGTCGGGTGGTGATCTTATGGGAAAATGCGGAGATAACTGCAAAGGGCTCTTTTTTACCGGAAATTTTGCTGCTGGCGGTGCTAAGGGCAAGGCAAAGGAATTTGTCGACAAGTATCAGAAAGTTTACAACAAAGTGCCTGATGAAGTTTCAGCGCTTACCTATGATGCGGTCAAACTCATTGCCCAGTCACTCAAGGATACCGGCGGATTAACTGGCAATCTTCTTCAGGATCGAACAAAATTGAGGGAGCAGCTTGCTGCAACGAAGAAATTCGAAGGCGCCACTGGTACCATGGGGTATCATGGCAACGGGGACCCCAGCAAATGTGCTGTTGTGATTAAAATTGATGAAAACAGTCAGTTTACTACCTACGAAACGGTCTGCCCCTAATTGTGACTAATTTCCTTATGATAATGCTCACGGCTATGCCGGGAGCATTATCATAAGGTTGCCCATTCCTATAAGAAAGAAAAGCCTCCTGTTTTGCGAATCGTTGAAAAATGTGAAAAGGAAGTTTCATGAACAACATACCCTGTCTTTGCTATGCGAAGATGCATGCGAGATCATCTCGTATGGTTCCCGAGTACCGCTGAAAGCTATTCTTTGAACTGAACGGCTCCCTAAATATTTTGTTGAGGCAGTGTACAGCGTTATGCAGTCTAACAAATTGTTGTGGCGGTGAAACCTATGGTTACCCTCCCCCCCACGATGGGGGAATAAGCATATTTTAGCAACCAATATCGCAAACACCAATTGCGTTTGCTGTGAAATGCTTCCATCATCTCAATAAAATGAGACTATCTATCTGTTTCGAGTATCTTTCCCCTGTTGCACAATAATCATTGCCGGCAGAATAATGAGGATGCCGATCATGGTTTTCAGGGGTGGCATTTCATGGTGCAGGAGCCACTCGATCAGGATGATTAGTGGCGGATACAGGTAGGAATAGGCCATTACTCGGGTCGGACCGAGGTGGAGCGTGGCCCATTGGGAAATGAAAAAGGTTATGATAGTGGTGAAGACGGCAAGGTAGGCGATGCCCATCCAGACTTTGGTCGGAATCGATGTCCAGTGTGTTACCGTCAATTTGGTGCAGGCGAAGAGCAGGAGCCAGAGGCAGCCGGTTACCAGAATCCAGAAGGTCATGACGGCCATGGGTTCGCCACGGTGCAGGAGCTTGACCAGCGGCATGTACAGGGCCATCAATAAGCACCCTGCAAAAAAGAGCAGGTCGCCATGATTTAGTTGCATTCTCAATAACTGTTGCACATCTCCTTCAAAGATGACCCAAATTGCACCGGCCATTGCGAATCCCAAGGCCAGAAGGCGATAACTCCCCAAACGCTCTCGGAGCAGAAACCAACTGTACAGTCCTGATATCCCCGGAACGGTAGTGAAAATCACGCCGGTGTTCAGCGGAGTGGTGACGCGGAGGGAGAGAAACATCAGCAAAAAAAAACCAACCAGCGCAGCACTGATAAGGCTATAGCGAAGCAAAGCGGCAGCGCCAGGCTTGACCAAACCAAAGGTGCGGCTGACATAGGGCGCAAAGAGCAGGGTGGCCAACAAAAAACGCACCAGCGTCAGGGCCACCGGGTCCATGAAGGGGGTTATGGCTTTGCCCACCGTGAACGAAGTAGAGACCAAAATGGCAGATAGCAACATGCAGCCGTGGATAAACCAGAGCGGACAGGGGCGCCTCTGGCAGCTGCTTTGCGTCATCGCAGCAGTTGCAACAGAAATTGGTGCAGTTTGCTGTTACTGGCGAGAATCTCCGGTAGGAAAGGGGAGTAGTCGCCACCGGAAAAGTCACTGACGCAGCCTCCTGCCTCTTCGACCAGCAACCATCCGGCCGCTGTATCCCAGGGTTGCAGATTGATTTCATAAAAACCATCGAGACGTCCGCAGGCTACATAGGCAAGATCTAGGGCAGCGGCTCCGGCTCTGCGGATATCTCTGACCTTGGCGATCACTGTTTCCAACTGCCGCATTACCCCCGACAGTGTTTGGTCGAGTTCATAGGGAAAGCCGGTACCAATGAGTGCTTCGATGAGACGTTGCCTCCCGGTGACTCTGATGGAGCGGCCATTTAGCCAAGCGCCGCCGCCTTTTGTGGCACAGAAAAGTTCATCGAACATCGGTGCATAAACAACTGCAATCAAAGGCTGGCTTTTCTCGAGGAGGGCAATGGACACTGCGAAGAACGGAAAACCGTGGGCGAAATTGGTGGTGCCATCCAGCGGATCGACAACCCAGAATCGGCTTTGAGATGCTTGTTTGTGGGTAGCCGTTGATTCTTCCGTCATGACAGGCAATTCGGGGGTATCTCCCTTAAACGAGGCTATAATTGCAGCCTCTGCTGCCAAGTCCGCCTCGGTCACCAGATTGATGGCGCCCTTCATAGTGACGGTATGAGGTCGATCGTAACGCTCCTTGATTAAATTGCCTGCTGTCAGCGCGGCCCGGCAGGCGGCGGTCAGGAGTCGGCTGTACTCAATATTGGCGCACTTGGCGGCAGGAAGTATTTTGTCCATTTTTTTGCTCTGTTTTGAAGCTGGAGAACGACATAACCATGCTTATTCCACATCCTGCCAAATCGATAGCGCTATTTTGTACACCTGGGAACGGGGAAGGTCAAGGTCGGAGGCAATGCAGCGGACAGCATCTTTCAGGCTTGAGTGGAGTTTGTCGCGATACCAAAGGAGAAGGCCGTCAATATTGTCGGGCTGGTCGGCAGCGGGGCTGTCTGCGCCTTGAATAATCAGAACCAGTTCACCCTTGACGCCGTTCTTAACGTGGTCGTTGAGGGATGAAAAGGAACCTTGCAGGCATTCTTCATGGATTTTGGTTAGCTCGCGAAACAGTTGCACCGGGCGATTACCAAGGACAAGCTCCATATCAGTCAAGGTGGCGCTGATTCGATGCGGTGATTCATAAAAAACGAGTGTAAATGGCAGGTTGGATATACTGCGAAGAAATTTTTGCCGCTCGGTTTTATTTGCCGGAAGAAAGCCTCCGAAGAAAAAGCTTGTTTGAGTCAACCCGGCAATAGACACTGCCGCCGTGATTGCTGACGGGCCTGCGACTGCAATAATTTCGATACCTGCGGCCCTTGCCTTTTTTACCAGCACGGCGCCGGGATCCGAGAGGGCTGGAGTTCCTGCATCAGAGACAAGGGCTATATGTTTGCCTGCCTGCAGCATCTGCAGGAGTTGTTCAGCTTTTTCCTGTTCTTTTTCCCGGAAGTAACTGGTCAGCGGTGTTGAGATTTGCAGATGTCGACAGAGGTTTTTTGTATGCCGGGTGTCTTCGCAGGCAATAAGATCAACAACGGTTAAGGTTTCGATGGCTCTACGGCTAAGATCTCCAAGGTTGCCGATAGGGGTTGCTACCACATATAATCGACCCTTTTGAGCGTTGTCTTTATTTTCGGGAGAAATTTGATGCATAATATGAAAACCTACCTTCAATAAAATATAGCTTCTGGACCGGTGTGAAAACACCAGCATTTAAAGCGGTTAGCATTTTGCCAGCCGTCGGTTAGTCAATTGCTGGCACGGAATTCGCTGGGGAAGTCATGCAAATTTTAAGATAGAGTATCATTAGTGTCAGGTTCGTGTAACTATTTTGTGCTACAACTCGCTGGTTTTTTTAATCATAAACAAGAAAAAAGTCCTGTCTGAAAATGACTTAAAAATCTATTTTCTTCTAGAAACATCCTACAGGGGGGTGCATATGTATACAGGAGTATACAGGGGCAATTATTTTTGCACTGGTTTTGGATTAATTATGCCAGTGCTGGTCATTCGCCGTTGCGATGCCGAATATTGCAGCAACTTAACAGTCGGAAAATTCACTGCCTCGATTAGTTTCACTGCATGGCATTTAACTCAATAAAACTTAAGAGAGAGACTCTGGGTGTCGAGGCCTGCCTGTGAACACAAAACAACATGTTATTACTAGGCTCCGCGGTAAGTTGATGCCGATTAACTTGGTGTCTCTACAGCGAATTCAGCCTGGCCCCTCCAACGGCCTGCCTTTTCTACAGCACAGAGTCCTTCCTCGATAAATTGGACGAAATCGATTGTTGTTTTTTGAACCATTAACTTTTTTCTGTCCCTAGGTAAAGCCCAGCGGGTTCTTTTTTGTTTGAATTGTAAATAACTTATAACAGTTAGGCGTTGACTGCCTATCCGGATAAATTATTTAACTCTCATATTGGGCACAAGAGGGTTAAATAATTTATTGACATCGTCACCTCATTACTGTATTTTGCCCCTTCGTTGCTCCAAGAAACGCTTTGAAGCATGGCTTCGTTCGAGACTAAAAGAAAAACGGTTGACGCGAAAGCCAAAGCGAGATAAGATGGCAACTCCTGCTGGCGAGCAAGAAAAAGATAGCTTGCCGGCAATTTTGATCTTTGAAAACTGAACAGTAAACGAGCGGGCCAAGTAGTAGAATTGGTTTTGAATTGGTTAAGTCCAATCATTTTTTTGTGATTGGCTAGGATATTAAACTGGAGAGTTTGATCCTGGCTCAG
>TBL_comb47_HYPODRAFT_10000138_pt1 | contig 91498 bp, 63 predicted proteins | sample TroBogypolimnion_40_FD_10682 | JGI IMG/M metagenome (IMG submission 10682) | reverse complement strand
TTGTTTTAATGATTTTTTTTGTGCCATGTCCCCAACCAAAAATAAAAAACATATACCCTCCTTTCAGTGTTTTCTAAATGCAATTAAAGATGTTATTTATAATTTATGGACTATCTGTATTAAGTCATTCTTTAGTACATTTCGTAACTCTTGATTGTACATTGCTTCAAAATTGTTACAATGATTGATATGAAATACATTTAGGCCCAAAATTAGTATAATAATATTTTTTATATTACTGATTTATTATAATTAAATCAAGCATATTATTTTATTTACGACATACAATAATTAATATAACCCAAGGGGGTATAAAGATAGGTTGTTACGCCTTAATTTATTTTGAAAATCGCCAAGTAGATGTTCGAAATTTCTCTCCAAAAAAATATTACAACAGCATTTTCCCATTTGATAGTACCCTTTCTTTATAGGGAGCCCACAAAAGCAATTGAAAATATCCATAATAAATATTTTGTGCTATTCATTTTAAGATATATAATAAAGAAAATCATATATATATTTGCTTCTAACCAGACCGCATTTTGAGGGGACAAGGGAGGTGAGTTTTGAAATATAATGCCTCACCTTAATCTCTAAAGATTGGATTTGACTTTGTTTATATCTGCCTGCAGAAAATGAAAAGTGCTGTTTTGTTAGCTATGTCTTATATAGCGCTTAGAAAATTTGTAAAGGATGGGAATTTGCTTCATATGGTGAGTTGTTTTGGGGCTATACTTTTAATACCCTCTCTTTAATTCTATATTGAATATAATCCCCACTTTATTATCATGGATTATTTTCAAACCATGGCTACTTTTCTAACTCCTTAATTTATCAGATACATATTTAACAAGTGTCCTTCCCTATGATTCTTTATAGTACACTAAATTATATTCTACTTCTACAGTTTTGAATTAGAAAACTATAATTCTATTTGGTTTAGACGATTCTTAATTAATGTAACATATTTTTTTTTCATCCCCTGCGATAAGAAACTTTTTGTAATTAACGGCTCCCCAATAGTTAATATACTGGCATATTTCGAATATATCGATTCTAATATTTTATTATTTAATTTTAGATATTTGGCTAATTTATTGAAATCTCCTTTCCTTAAGTTTGCTTTCCTTCCGTTTATTGTGATTGCAAATTCTTCTTTATCTTCAGGTAGTAATAACTTAGTAGATAACAAATCGTATGCCGGACTTAGCTGAATATCATCATACTCATCTCTTAGAAGAGAAAAATTCTTAAGATGCATATCACTATTGCCAGTTAAAAAACAAAATAGGGCTAAATCAAATAGACGTATCAGATCGTTCCCGGGAAATGAAGAATATTTTAGAATATGTTTTCCAACTTGCTCAACTGAACCCGAATATTTTCTTTCTGTTAGCACTCCAAGTATTTGAGCAAAATCCTCCATATGCAGTTTGTCATCAGCTGTTCTGTCAAATCTCTTACTAATATATGCTAATTCGCCTGATTTCATTTTAATTAACGAATGTTCTGCTACCTTTATGCCGGATTCTTGAGCTATTTTCATTGTGAGCGCTTCAATTTCAGGCATTTCCGGATATGTAGTAAAAGGAGGTTTAAGAATATACTTCCCCCACAAACCAACTATTGTCAATCTTCCAGGCCCCTTCTTTTCCCTTACCAAATCAATTGATAATTTTGGTTGCACTCCCGTTACTGAAATGCTTCTTTTAAGTTCATCAACAGCATAGTTCTCAATTTCGGTTAAGGACAAATCAAGTTCTGGCGCAGTTTCGGTTCCAAAAATTTTTTTACTACATTTTTTGTGGTAATCAACTTGGTTTTCAGCAAGTTCTTCATAGCAATATAAACATCTCATTCTTTCACCTCTTCAATTCTTTCAATTGAGACAGCGCCAATTGTGTCTTTACAGAAAGTAAGAAGCAATTCCATCCTATCTCGCGGATTTATTTTCCAGTTCTTTTCTGCTATATTGAGAATCCACCCCTCAGGAATCAGTCCATCGAAAAAAGGGAAGAATGTTTTGTGAATGTATTTCTCTTTCCTGATTGGCATTGTTAAACTGATTGGCCTTGCTTCAGGATTATTTATATATTCCGGATCATAGATAAAACTATATCCATTTTCATCCTCGTGCAAAATACCTGCGAAGAAATTTTTATAATATACTTTTCCAGCCCTATTCATCTTCCTCTCCTATTTCAATTTTTACTGGACCAAGCCTATGCCCGAAAAGAAAAAGCACTTGGTTAACTTTATCCATTTGAAGGGACTGTTTTCCTTGTTCCATTTCACGTACAAACCGCAATCCAACTCCAGCCCGTTCTGCTAATTGGATTTGTGTTAAATTCGTTTTCTTCCTCATTTTTTTAATGAAGTGTGAAATTTCATTTGTTTTTTTCATATTTATACCCTTTGGGGTGTATTTTACGTTTACGGCTGTAATATTATAACCTTTCGGGTATAAAAGCAAATTAATTGTGAAAAATAATCCCGTGGGGGTATAAATGACAAGCGATGTTGCGATTTCAGAATTCGGAGTTTGTTTTTAATCGGATAACTTTTAGCTGAAATTCCTTCTATTAAACTCATTATAATACAAAGTATTACATATCAATATATCAATGCATTAGTTTCACAATAGAAAAAATATATTTTCTTTCTTTCTGCTGACATTTCGTCAGATAATTCATAAAGTACAGTAGCAACGCGGTTTAAGCCGCCAACCCTATTCTGAAATTCGATCAAATCTATAGCGGTCAATTCAGGATTCGAAATATTGAAATATCCGGTTTCGGTTTTCTTTCTATCTATCCCGACACCAGGAATATTTTGTCTTACAGCGTAATTTATTTTTATCCCTTTAACTTAGGATACTCGTATTAGGGGTTTAGCAATCATAACATATGATTCCATTGCTTGCTGATGTGAAGCACCCAATAATAACACCACGGAAACAGCACAAAGCATTAAGTCCTTCCAAGTTATTCAAATAAAGGATCAATAGGTAATTCATGGGACGGGCTAAATGTTAGTTATGCAGATGTATAATATGGAAGGTATTAAAAAATATTGGACAAAAAAGAAGAAATAAAAAGAAAAACATTATCTCGTAAGCGATTACAAAACGTACATTCTATAAAAATATAATTTAATAACTTGGAATTATCAAAAACTATCTTTTAGTTTGCATACAAACATGTCCAAAACTTTCTGGACACATACATTATTTTTTCATTAAAATAGTCGTGAGGAAATAATTGCATTGAAAAGGATGATATAATCCTCATATTTAACATGGCAAGCTAACATAATTATATGAGGCTAAGGGCAAATGAATAGAACATTATTACAATTATTATTTGCTGTAATAATAATTTTTTGTTTAACTCAGTGGGCAAGTCCACCGCTTGCGCTGTTTTTAGGTTTGATTATTGCGCAGACCATGGGCAATCCTTACGAAAAACACAATTCAAAAATCGCTAAAGGACTGTTGCAGGTATCAATTATAGGTCTCGGTTTTGGAATGAATATAAATGCCGCAATTAAATCATCGACTGAAGGTTTATTGTTTACAATTTCAATAATTGTAGTTACCATGATAACGGGGTTTCTTCTAGGACGTTATTTAAAAGTAAATAAAAACATAGCCACATTAATTAGCTGCGGTACTGCAATATGCGGAGGAAGTGCAATTGCAGCAGTAAGCCCCGTAATTGATGCAAAAAATGAAGAGACTGCTTTAGCGATGGGAACGGTATTTGTTTTAAATGCAGTAGGATTATTTATATTTCCTTTGATAGGCAGATTTCTTAATATGCCGCAGGAATATTTCGGAATGTGGTCTGCAATAGCCATTCATGATACTAGTTCAGTTGTAGGCGCGGCCCAATCCTACGGCGATAAAGCACTATCAATTGCAGTAAATGTTAAACTTACGCGCGCACTTTGGATTATTCCCCTTGTTTTTTCTATTATCCTGATCAGAAAAAAGAAAGATAGTAAAATCACTTTACCCTGGTTTATAGGAGGTTATATACTTGCAATGGCTATTGCCACTTATATACCCGGTATAACCGGAGTGAGCTCTGAAATTTCATTATGGTCAAAGAAACTATTAACAATTACACTGTTTTTTATTGGCGCAGGAATAACTAGAGATAATTTGAAAAAAGTGGGAGTAAGGCCTCTTGTACTTGGTGTTTCACTCTGGTTTCTGATAAGTATTGTTTCTTTTTATTTTGTAAAATTCTTCTATTGATCTGCTCTCTTACCCACTAAAATCGAACAATTTTTTATACAAGGACCAATTTTAAGGTTATTGTAACAGTCATAAATCGTATTATCTTTTGTACTTATTAAGTATAGCAATAATGAATTTTTATTCATTGTTACAATAAGATTCTTATTCCCCCATAAATATATTATGATAATTTCATTCATAATCAATGTGTGTATTGCTTTATTAAATTATATCTCTTATTTTATAAAAGTAAGTAAAACAAATATGTTCCTTAAAAAATATATTAATTCCCTTTCATAATTCATAAATATGCATTTCCGGTTAGATAGATTCCTAGTATTCCTAAATAATTTGTGAAATTATTCTTTGTAAAACTGTGCATTTTATTTTATAAAGATAAATGTCTCAGAGGCAAGGATGTACTTTGTAATTGTAAAGGAAATATCGAGCGGGAAAATTATTGATAAAGCGTCGATTGCCCTTGGCGTTTTTGATTCTAATATTGCTCAAGCTGCCGCCGCTCTAGTACAGAAGTTCAAAGATAAATATTCCCCTGAAAACTATATCATAACCTTTGAAGAGTCTGAGAGCACGGATGAGCTAAAGCGCAATCTTGAAACTTCCGATATCGGAATCTTTACAATGTACGGCTCTAAAGCAGGACTTTTATTTAAGGGTGCTTTATCTATGATACTAGGAATAATGCTATTCTTTATGCTTTTATATTATAGAATAATTATTAATCCCGCACCCTTTATTCTATTCATATTAATTCTTTCTGCGTGGATATATGCGAGACTTAAAAGATGGATGAATAAAGGAATTCATAAAATAACAATCAATCAAACAGATCTGACAATATTCAAGGGAGCCGCTCAGGTACCAATTCAAATTTATAAAACACAGATAGTGGGAATAGCTATCCGTAGTGAATTTAATAAGCGGATTGTTTACATTTCCACAGGGTCAGATCTTTTTACTTCTGTAGGGGATAATATTCATCAAGACAAGAGAATAATTAAGGTATCCGAACAAACTTTCCCAAAGAATACCTTTACCGTTTTTCTTAATAAATTAAAAATACTTAGACCTGAATTATATTTTAATGATGGAAAATAACAAACAAATTATACCGATATTATTGTACAAGATTATCCTGACATCTATATGTTGCCGAATCAGTTAATCACAGAATATAATAATTATATTTATCGGTGCTATTATGAAATATTTAATGATACTTTTATTATCATTTTTATTTCTTTCATTATCCAAAGCTCAGGGGATAAATAAATTCAACTTGCCTGCAGGTGTATCTGTTGATTACGTTCATCTATCTGCAAATGGTAATCTTCTTGCCGTTAAATACCATCAAAAGGATGAACACTACCTTAAATTAAATGATAAAACCTACGGGCCGTTTGCCCGCATTGATTTTATACGTTTTTCGGAAAATGGGAATTCATGCGGGTTCGTTTACCAGCAGCTTAATGAAGATTTATGGAAAAGAAAACAAGTGCTGCAAATAAACGAAAAGACAATTGGTGAATTTATCCAGCTGGATAATTTTCACCTTTCATCCGATGGATCTTCCTTTATTATAGAATATTATAGTGATGGAAAACATTTTGTGAAGCAGAATGATAGAATGTTTGGACCATTTGAAAGAGTTCCCGATATTTTTATTTCGTCTGACGGAATGAAATATTGCTTTACATATTATTTATCAAAAAACGAAGGATTCATAAAGACAAATGAAAATACATATGGACCCTTCACCCGTGTACGAAATCTTGTAGTTTCTAAAAACCATAAGAGCATAGGGCTATGGTATAATATTAAAGATTCTAATTATATCTGGTTGAATAACAAGATATTCGGGCCTTACAGCGAAGCTGAAAGCCCGGCATTTTCTGCTGATGGTGAAGTATATGCATTCAAATACAAAATAAACAAAATTTATTATTTTCAGATTAATGAAAAAATAATTGGTCCATTATCATTCCCTTTTTATCACTGGCAAATATCAGATGATGGTCGGTCATATTGCTATTCATTCAGCGCTAATACAGAGAATTCCGAAGAACTCACGGCTCCTAGCGGTGAATTTGTGCAATTTAATAGTAAAGTTATAGGATCATTTGATCGTTTAATCAGGTTGCAGTTATCTCAGAGCGGTGTAAATTGCGGAATTATTTTTGGCACAAGCAGTTATTCTACAATACAAATTAACAAATCCCAGAAGGTAGGAGGTTTTAGCTCACTTACTTTTTTTGAATTTTCCCCTTCTGATTCTTCATATTGCGTAATTTATACTAATAACAATCACAAATATATCCGAATAAATAATGATATTTTCGGACCGTATGATATTGTAAAAGATGAACATGATGAATTTAAAGACACTTATGATAATCAAAACGATTTTCTGTTTTCCCCGGATGGCAGTAATTTTTGTTTCAGTTATACTAAGGACCAGAAGCTTTTCCTGCAGAATAATAAAAATACACTTGGGCCATTCGAGTTGGTTGTATTCAATTTTACAAACGACAACATACTTCAGATTGCGTTTAAAAAAACAAATGAAGATTATTTTGTAATAGAACGTTTTTCTCAATAAAATCCTAAAACCATATCTGTTTTCATAGGAATAAAATATTCAACAGTGTATGTCCCTTGAATATAAATGTTTAATAATAATATATAAAGGAGGAATTATACATGAAGATTTATAGAACTTTAAACAGATTATGCGTTATCCTGCTTTGGCTGGCATTTTCTACTTCTTTGTCTGCCCAGTGGGAACAAGTTAACGGACCCGGCCTCGCTTCTATTAAAGCAATTGCTGTAAACGTCGGAGTAATTTATGCCGGCACATATGGAAACGGCGTTTTTATTTCTAAGGATAATGGAGCAAGCTGGACACAGACATCAATTAAATATGATTTTGTTTATTCTTTTTTAGTTGACGGGCCGAAAGTATATGCCGGCGCATCCGATGGAGTACTCTTAACTACAGACAATGGGGAAAATTGGACTAAATTTAATTCTGGCTTAAAATTCAAAATTGGAGTGCTAAGCTTAGCAATTTTTAAATCTAAGATTTATGCAGGTACCGATAACGGAATCTTTCTTTCCAATGATATGGGAGCTAGTTGGACTCAAATAAGCAACGGTTTGACATCAGGTAATGATTTCCATAGTGTACGCGCAATTTATGTAAAAGACAATTTTCTTCTGGTAGGAACTTATGCCTTCGGTGTTTTCCGTTCGACTGATAATGGTGCGACATGGACTTCCGTAAACAAAGGATTAGCATCTTTTCAAAATAATATAAATTCCTTTATTGAAATGGGGAATTCTATCCTTGCATTAACCTATACCGGAATTTATGCTTCAGTTAATGGAGGCCTTGAATGGGTACTGCTTCCTTCGGAAAATAGAATTACAAGTGTTCTTTCTTTGGTATTCAACGGAAACAATATGTTTGCAGCAGCTAATGAAGGAGCATATATTTCAATTAAGGACGGAACTAGCTGGGCAGAAAGAAATTCAGGTCTGCCTGTAAAAAAAATTAATGTCCTTTCTAATCTTGGCAGCAATCTTTTAGCGGGAACTGAGGGGGGCGGTATATATTTATCATCAAATGACGGTAGAAGCTGGACACCAACAAATAAAGGATTGATAAATTATGATGTTAAATCTTTTGCTTCCGATGAATCGAATTTGTATGCAGGAACATCACAAGGGTTTGTCATAACGACAGATAATGGAGCAACATGGAGCCTACCATCGCCGCCATTAGCAAAAGCTACTGTCTCCTCAATAATAATTTATAATAAAAACATATATGCAGGAACAACCAGCGATGGTCTGTTCATTTCCAACAATAGCGGAAAACAATGGAATCTGCTGGGAATGAAATCCCAATATGAAAATTATCTCATATCAAATGTAAATGTTTCAAACGGATATATTTTTGTAAGTACATTAAGCCGTGGAATTTTTATATCTTCCGACTATGGTAAAAACTGGACTTCTTCAAATAATGGATTACCAGATAAAGATATATGGTGTGTAGCTGCAAATGGGAATTACCTATTAACAGGAACAGCTAAAAATGGAGTTTACCTTTCAACAGATAATGGCGCCGACTGGATCCCTGCTAATTCCGGAATTTCTGATGGCAGTGTAATGTCTATTTGCATCTTTAAATCAAAAATTTACGTTTCCGTTTACAATAAGGGAATTTTTATTTCTGATGACAATGCAAAAACATGGAAAGAAATGAATAAAGGGCTTACTAATTTGCAGATTACCGGGATTTATAATTTCGGTAAATATTTATTTGCTGTTGCATCGGGCGGCTATATTTACTATTCCTCTGATGATGGAGCAATATGGATTTTAATCAACCAGGGTCTTCCTCATTTAGATGTTAAAACACTAATTGTTTACGGCAAATTTCTTTATGCCGGTACTTCTGGATATGGTATTTGGAGAAGGCTTATTCCGGAATGATTTCTTATTATATTTACTTATATGTTAACAAAGGAGTACAGGCATAATGCCTTTACTCCCTATATTAAATACAAAGAGCTGAAATCAATAAAAAGATAAATTTATAATAAGTCCAATATCAGCTGACTTAGTTTAATCTCAAAAAAGTCATTGTGTGAAAATATTTCAGCTATTTAGATAATGTAGCCCACTTTTTTAGTTCATCAAGGGTAGATATAAACATCAATTCAGATTTAATGTATATGCCTTGACTTATATTTGTAAGATCTAGAACTACCAAAAAGCCCCAGCACTATACCCGGGCTTTTCTCCAATTTTCATTTCTGAATGAATATGTTGCCAAAGATTATTTTAATAATAACATCTTCTTTGTTTGAATAAAACTACTGGTTCTAATAGTATAAAAATATATACCCGAAGACAATCCTTTTGCATTAAAACCGACAACATGAGTACCAACACTCATATCTTCATCTATTAAAGTCTGGATCTTCTTACCCATTATATCTGTCACTGTTATATTTACAAAACCTGATTGAGGCAACGAGAAAGAAATCATAGTTGTAGGATTAAATGGGTTAGGGTAGTTCTGTTCTAACTTATATTGAGTTGGTAACGGTGTCTCTTTTTCAATTGGTACCACTACACTGGTTGATGTAGAATCAATTGGAATTATATTCCCTTGACTGTCTATTGCTGTTAAATTAGATAAACTGAAAACTACAGTTTCGTTTACGGAGGAAATAAATTTGAATGAAGCAATAATTCCACTGCCATTTGCGCCTGGTAAATTTATTTTTGAAATGCCTACATCAACTCTTTGATTATTGACTTTGTATGGGAAAAAAATAACAGATGAATCAAGAAATCCACCTTTGGTTGCACTACTTTCTACAAAAGAACAATTTGTTGATTTGCTCTTCAATGTAAATGAAATACCATACAAATCTGATATAGTTACCGGGTCTCCGATCTTAATCTGAACGGTGAATGTTTCTCCTCCTTTTACCTGGGTCGGAGTTAACACTTTTATTGACGCTTTGTCTTTAGTTGTTATACGGTTGATTAGAGAATTTGTTTTTAATTTGAAAGCAGAAGAACTTAAGGAATGAGTTTTATTATAATTTAAACCCAAAGGCAAAATGTCTGCTACGTTAATTATGCCATCCCCATTACAATCAGAATAAATTCTTAGAGGAGTATTTCCGTCCTGCGGCCAAGGTGTTCTTATATAAGTTTGCCAGAAAATACCCGGGTTGTTGGAAGTTGGAGTAGTTCCATTTGTCTGGTTATAATAAAGACCTATATTTAGTACATCTGTGGTATTAGCAGTGCCGTCATTATTAGCATCTCCGGGCCATACATTAACACCGGGAAGAATAATTACGGTAATCGAGTCAGCTGGATTCAAATAGATATCATTGCCTTGTGAATCAATAGCCTTGACATTAGTTATTTTGAATATTGCGTTTTGAATTGTTTTAATTGAATCTGAAGAAGTGAATTTTACTCTGGCTATAACACCTGAACCATTAACGCCCGGAGCAGATGTTTTTGTAATTCCGATATCAATAGTCTGATTGTTTATTTTTTTCGGGAAGAATATTATTGATGAGCCAAGAAAATCCCCTTTTATAGCCCCACTATCAACAATGGCGCAAAAAGTATTATTACAACTAAGAGTAAATGAGATGCCGTATAGATCAATCAGTGTTGTAGGATCGCCTATCGAAATATCTAAAATAAATTCATTCTTTTTATATTGCGGTGTCATTGCAGCCGTAGAAATATAACCGAAGTCTCCAGTATTATAGACAGTCCAGATTGTACCGTCATATTTAATAAGGCCATGATGAAATGTTCCAATCCATTTATTGCCATGGTTATCTATGATAACATTGGTAAGAGAATCGGTAAGTAGGCCCGAATTGTATTTATTATAAAGGGTCCAGTTTGTATCGTCAAACTTAATTAGGCCCCCGCCAAATTGGCATATCCACTTATTCCCATTTAAGTCTATGGCTACTCCAAACACCCAATAGCTAGTTAAACCAGAATTCCCAGAATTATAATAAACTCCAGAAGAGCCGTCTAATTTGGCAAGGCCATTAAAAGTTGAAACCCATACACTACCATTTTTATCTATTGTGATTTTACAAATATAATCATTGGAAAAGCCGAAATTTTTCATATCATAAAGAGTCGACATAGTACCGTCAAATTTTACAACACCTAAACCATTAAAACCAATCCATTTATTACCATTGTTGTCAATAGCTAAAGTCGCAATATAATTGCTAGGTAAACTAGAATTTGAAGTATTAAATACCGTCCATGTTGTATCGTTAAATTTTACTAGACCTGCATCAGTTCCAATCCATTTATTTCCACTACCATCTATGCATAAGGCATTTGTTCTGTTGCTAGGTAATCCGGAATTAGATGTATTAAAATATGTCCAAATACTTCCGTCATATTTTGCAAGACCACCTTCAATGGTTAACCATTTATTGCCACTACCATCTATGGCCATGTAGGCAATAGAAAGATCATTTGTTTGGTTGCAAAGAGTCAATTCTCCTGTGGTTTTATTTAACTTAAATAATCCACGTTCTGCTCCTATCCAAATGTAATTTCCTTCTTCCTGTATTGCCCTAATATTCGATTTCCAAATATTCTCAGTGGGAATAAAAGACTTAAAATCTCGGCAAACGACTATAGTTGAAAAAAATAATAAAACAAGTAATAATCTTTTCACTTCAACCTCCTTTAATTATGATTTTATATATTTCTTAGATATCATAGAATTATTTCATAATTCACTAATTTATTCAGTACAAATTGGATTCCTATGAAACACGCTTAATTTTTGGATATTTTTTACTTATATATTTCCCACACCATTTACACTTAATTGCTTTCTTCATAATTTTATTTTTACAATAAGGGCATAAAGTCGTTTTTTTTATGAAAATCATATATTTTTTAATAACAATATAAAAAGTAGGTATTAATAAAGGTATTAATAGGAGGGTTAATCGATAGATTATTTTATCAAATCGATGAACTTTCTTGTATATTCCTCAGCATAAATTCTAAAATATTCTTTTCTGAATAGCTCATAGCTATTTTTCGCTAATGATTGCTGACCTGTTTTTGTCAATAGATTAACTTTTTCAATCATAGCAGATTCATTAACTGAATCTAATAACAATATTGAATCTGCTGTTTTAATCTTTATATCATCTTTAATATTCTTATCAAATAATATTATATTAAGTTTATTAATTGACACATCAATCACATTATATTTCAGTCCATCAAGCCATTCATAACTGATTTCATGAAATAATTCTCCTCGTAACATAATAGACATAATTTTATCTATATTACTTATTATCAATTCATTTGATTTTAACAATTTTTTAAATTCATAATAATCACAATAAATTGCATTGTTGGTAGATAGTTCAATAAAATTATGATCATTTACAATCTCTATTGCATTCAACTTTGATAATATTGTTCTTAGTTTAGCAATACTGACATTCCTATTGTTCTTAATTTGGTCAACGCTTAAATCCGGCCAGATATGAGTTGAGAGATATTCTATGCTAATTCGATGATTTACTCCTATCTCGCATTTAAGTAATAACAGAAGAAATAATTGTTTTATTTTAGGAGAGAGTTCATTGGCTATATCATTTTTATTTTTATCATATATGCTAAAATCGCCAAATAGATAAATAGAATTTGGAAGGATTGGAGTTGTATCTAAATCTTTATCAATAATAATATTTCCAGCGAAACGTTTTCTCTTATATTTTCTCTTTATTAGATAAATCGCAAGAATAATTATAAGAGCAAATAAAACAATCAGCAATCCAATTGTTGCTAAGGGTAAATTTATTTCATGAAATGATATTATTTCATATTCAGAAGCGGATAAAGGCGGATAATTTAATTCATATAAATTGTAATAATATCCATTTCCGGTCTTTTTGCCACGAGATACTATATACAATTTGTTAGTCGATTCCGAATACATAACCCCATTATACCAACAAATATCGCCGCCGCCGATAGAATCACTGACAATTTCATATTCAGGTTTATTTATATTGAATCTATACAATTTTTTATATTTTCCCTCTGTTGTTACTTTTACCATGGCTACATATAGACAGTCGCCATTTTTATCGTAATATGCACTAGCCAGTGGAATAATGTTCTCACCAAAATCTTTTAACTCCCATATTTTTTTTGCTGTACTGTCTGTTAAGTCGACTATGAATAGATCATGTAATTCTTTGTAGCCGTCTGACTGCATGCCAGTTTGGTTCCCCTCGCCGCCATACAACAAATACTTGCCTGTATTACCAATGGGAATCATTGCTGCATCTCTACGGGGTAATAGACATTCTCCGGCTAAAGATACATTAATCCATCTATGATTTTTAACATCGTATCGTTGTAGATTGTTTTTTGTTAAATACCAACCATAGCCATTCATCATCATGAGATTACCGTTCAAAGGATTTATGAATAGATTATGACCATAATAATGTTGTTCATGTTCGCCAGTTGTATCCACAAACGACCATTTTTTAGTTATCTTATTGTAAAAAGATACTTTCCCTTGCCCGGAATACATCGAAGAGATTTCGTCTGTGTATGGATTATAAATCTCTACTGAATGTAAGTGCGGACGTGATATATTAAATTTTTCTTTAATAATTTGTTTAGTGAGTAGAGAATATCGATATGCATAATCTTTATAAATGAACCAAATCTCATTCTCCTTTCCTACTAGAATGATGTTAACTTCATTCTCATCTGTGTTTTGTTGTAGTGGAAAAGGTCCAATTTCAGTTACTAATTGCCATTTTAAATGCTTTGGTAACAACCAGTTGGGGTTCTCAGAAACCGCAGTCAAATTGTTTATAGAATCGTGAGCTAGATTGCCAGATATCTCATTCAATTTCCATTCATGGATTAAAATACCCTTTTCTGAAATTTTAATATCTCTTATATTCATTTGTGGGGTATCAGCGCCATAATGTGGTATTCTGCCAAATATCATTTCTGCATCGATCATTGATAAGTCTGTATGCAATTGAGTTGATGATGTAGTATTACCGAATACTAGTGTAGCCGTTTTCTTTATCAGATCATAATCTATTTTTACTTTGTACCAATTTGAGGTTGTAAGTATTTGTTTAGGGACAGAAACACTTATCTGATCTTGACCGGAATTTAATAGTAATTTAAGTTTAGCGCTATCTTGGTCGGTATACTGATTAAACAAAAGCTCTGATTCAAAACCTTTTGATTTTATACTTATAATTGGTCCAATATATTTTGAATCCCTAAATGATATTTCAAATGAAATTGAAAAACTTTCATGCAACGATATTTTTCCGGAGGTAGTCAAGCTAAGAGAGGATCGTTTCTCAAGAGGATAATCTCTGGAATTAAATTCTAATCCACCATAATTAATCTGCCCTTGGATTATACATGTCGCAAATATTATAAATAATAATAGAGCCCTTTGCATTTCATTCAGCTTTGCTATAATCAATGATTATATAAATAAATATAATAAGATTTAATTATAAATACCTATTTATTGTTTTACACTAGTTGATACGCATTGCACTATAATTCAATTTAAGAATCGCTAAATAGATGCGAAAAATCCCCCATCCCCCAAAAATATTATTGCAGCATTATCCCACCCGATAGTACCTGCTATTTATATAGGACCCTCAATAGCAATTGATAAATTTGATAAAAAATATTTTGTATCATAATTTATATATAGAAATAAAACGTTCTTTAATCTTTGAGCTTCTTATCGGACTGCATTTTGAGGTTATAAGCCGAGTGAGGCTTGTAATATAATATGCCGGTTCTATCCGTAAAGATTTATATTGAGCCCTTTATTCCAAGATGTTGCATATTGAACCAATTGAATCCCCAACTTCGGCTTCATGCAGTTTGTTAATAACTTTCCTTTTTTTATTCTAATATAATAAATGGCATACTTTTTTGAGGCGGGTCAATATATCAATAAGGGATTTCAATCGTTATTTATTGTTTACAACATTATTTGGAAAAGTTACTACTTGACATTTCAGAAATTTTAAGTTAAAATACATCAATAATTGAAGATAAAATTTTGGGGGGAAATTCTTATGTTAAAATATAAGACCCTTCGTATTTTGCTAATAATTATTTTTGTCTTTCCAATTTTGCTATTTTCGCAAACAGGTACAATAACTTGGCAGACTCCATCTGGCGGTGAGAATTGGTATAATGGAAGTAAATACACATTGAAGTGGAATTGGACTGGGATAACTACTTCCAATGTCACTTTATATTATTACCAGGGAGATGTCGGCACACCAATAACTACATTGACTTTAAGTAACGGCTCGAATAGTTATGACTGGACAGTACCTACTTCTCTATCAACAGGGAGCAATTATAGAATTTGCATATATGACACTTACTCTAATTATTTTTCAATTGGAAATGCTGCTGGCATTACTTGGCAAACACCGGGAGGCAATGAATCATGGGTGGTCGGTAATACTTACACTTTAAAATGGAATTGGACTGGGATAACTACTTCCAATGTCACTTTATATTATTACCAGGGAGATGTCGGTACACCAATAACTACTTTGACTTTATATAACGGTACAAACACATATAATTGGGCAGTGCCTTCTTCATTAACATCAGGAGGCAATTATAGAATTTGTATAAACAATATATTTTCAAATTATTTCTCCATTGGATACACAGCAAACCTTTCCTGGATTACTCCTTCTGGAGGTGAAACATGGAATAATGGGACTACATATACTTTGAAATGGAATTGGACAGGAAACACCACAAATAATGTCATATTATATTATTATCAAGGGAATGTGGAGAATTCAGTTGCTACAATAACTTTATCTAACGGCACAAATACACATGATTGGACTATACCTTCTTCCATGAATGATGGAAGTAATTATAGGGTTTGTTTAAATAACGTTTATTCAAATTATTTTTCAATTACTTCTAAAATAAATATTGAAATGGGAATTACATCCAACTTAATTAATTTCGGCGATGTAGAGATCAACAAGAGTGCAAGTCAAGATTTCATTGTAACAAATCAATCGACCGATAATGTAAATTTGAATATTACCACGGATCCTAATATCTTGACTCCATTTTCAATTTTGCCATCCGGAAGCTTTACGCTATACCCCGGTCAGAGTAAATCTTTTACAATTACTTTTTCTCCAATCTTATCTGGTTCATACGCACAGACATTTCAGTTAACTAATAACTCATCAAATTGTTCAAACCCATATGCCATACAGTTAAAAGGTAATTGTCCCTATAAATCGAATAGTAATTCCATTAAAATTATTGGCGTTATTCAAAATGCCCATGATAACCCAAAAGCATCAATCGGCGCTAATATTGTGGCAAAAATCCAAACATCAAATCAAATAACCGAATGCAAATTTTATTGGGATAATCTAGATGATCTCATTCCATATAATCCATTATTACCCCAGGATATGAATAATATAAATAATAATTATTATTCAATAACAATTACTCAAGCATTGCCATGGATAAGTTTCCAGCCTAGCGATAGAATTAAATGGCGAATTCAAGCGAAAGACAATTTAGGGAATATTTATAATTATCCCCAGAATCAAAATCCAGAATCTTTTGATACAACAATAGTATTTAGCTATGGGCAGTTAAATACTAATATTAAAGTTTCTACAAGCAACAAACCATTCGTTAAAGCGGATATTCGAAATGATACGATATTTCTTGGAAGTAATAAATCTTTTTATCAATCATATGTTGTGTCTAATAATCAATTAAAGGTAGAGGGTGATATAATTGGTGGTAGTTTACCTATTTTAAACTCAAAAACCTTGCCGTTTGGCTTTTTATCTCCCCCCAAATTAATAATATCAAATCTAGGGTGTATTAATGATAAAGAAGAAGTCAAAATAGTATTGTCTAAAATCGGCAATAATTATAATGCTTTAGTTTTTACTTTTATTGATTTTATTTATAACTGTGGAGGCATTAATCAAGCACTGGATACTGGCAACAAAACTGAAACCATAAAGAAAATATATGACTTAGTGATTGGTATAATTCTGCCAACCTTAAATGATCCAAGCTTTGATGCCCTAAATTTTACAGATAAGTTGCAAACTATATTCTTAAATATTGCGAAAGAAGTATTAAGCAATCCAGGATTATATTTTCAGCAGATAAGGCAAATATTTCAATTTCTCGGACCTGAGCTAGCAAATGAATTAGCAGAAAAATTTCTTGATGTAATTATTCCTTTTAAAACACTTGTCGATGTTTCTGAGCAAATTGGTTATTTAAATGGCATGGCAACTTTTTGGGATTTTATAAGCTCACCTAATGAAGATACTGTAAAAATTATCAAAACTAATGGTCAATATCTTACTATTTCACGTGTCACTCTACCCGGAATAACAGGTGTTTCACCTATCAAAACTGGCACCAATTCAAATTTTGCATTAAAAGTTACTAATATATCCAATCAAAAAATCTACAATGTTTGGCTCGGGCTTGATATATGGGCTTGGGATTATACGCAAAACAAATATGTAAAAATTGAGAATACCAAAACATCATACACAGATCCGCTAACAAATAAAATAGGGCAAATTGATTTTAACACCACTCAAGGCATAGATCTGAGATCCGGAGAATCATTGTTGTATATATCTAATAATTACATATTTAATACAAGTGTAACAGGCAATTCTTATTATGCTTCAAATAAACCTTATTTTTATCAATTTACAGCTTGGTCTAACGGGGATCCGGGTCAAACAACTCCAATTACAGCTGTAGATTTATTGAATAATAATATCAGTTTACCATTTTATATTGGAGATGATATAGCTCCAAATCCTCCGACAGTTTCAATGTTACATACTGTAGAAACAGACTCTACTTCATATTTATGTTGGAATATAAATTCTTCAGACAAAGATATTATTAAATACATTGTTTTTTCAAATGGAACTGTTGTTGACACCGTCGATGAATCATTAAACAGGAGTGTGATAATTCTTAAAAACAGCACAATTCAAAAAATTCAGATTAAAGCTGTAGACATTGCTGGAAATATTTCAGTATTCAGTAATGAAATTGACATACCTAATAGAGGAGTAAATGCTGTTGACAAAGTTATAAATAAGTTGCCAACCAAATTTGCTCTTTTCCAAAACTACCCTAATCCTTTTAACCCATCTACAAAAATAATGTATCAAGTACCGGAATTTAGTTTCATTTCAATAAAAGTTTATGATGTCCTGGGCAAGGAAGTAGCAACATTGGTCAATGAAAATAAAACGCCCGGATCTTATGAAATTAATTTTAATGCGTGCCAACTCTCCAGTGGTATTTACATTTATAAAATAAATGCCGGATCTTATACAAAGTCCTTTAAAATGGTGCTATTAAAATGAAATAAATAGTTAAACAAAAAATTCTTTAAAGACATGGTGTATTATATGTATTCCAAAAGTATTAAAATATTTATTATTATAATTATGTTTATGACTTTTGAATGTTACGGTCAGTGGAGCAAAAGTACGCTAATAAACACACCTGTTTGTATCGGTTATAATGCCGATCAAAGCAATCTCGTCCAAAATGGTAGTTTAGGAACTTATGTTGTTTGGTTAGATAGCCGTATAGGGCATGTTTATGCTCAATATGTTAATGCAAAGGGTGTCGCACAATGGAAAACAAATGGAATCTTTATATGCGGTCAACAAGGAAATCAAACCGCAGTTCATGCAATAAATGATGGACTAGGTAATTTTATTATAACTTGGTATAATAGCAGAGACACGGTTTTCGATTTCTATGCACAAAAAATAACACCTGAGGGAATAATTTGTTGGCCTACGGGCGGTATTAAATTCGCATCATCAAAAGCCACATTATCTACGTATAACATCTCATCCGATAGCAGGGGTGGGGTCGTAATAGCATATTTATCCTACATTTGGCCAACATATTCCCCACCATATTCATTACTAGTGCAAAGAATTGATAAGAATGGATCCATCTGTTGGGGAAATGGTAAAACTATTGTTGATGCCAGCTATTTACAAGAAGCCGAACCGGTTTTGATTCCAGATGGCTTGAAAGGTGTCGTTTTAGCCTGGGCAGATCATAGGTATGGAGGCACAAGTCTAAAATATTATGATATTTATTCTCAACGAATTGATTCTTCAGGAAATTCTCTTTGGCAAAACAATGGCCTGCCAATTTGTTCAGCAGACAATGATCAAGCACGGACACAGATTGCGTCAACTAGTGATGGTGCATTTATTATTACATGGGATGATTCCAGAAATGGAGGATCGAACTGGGATAATTATGCTCAAAAAGTTGACCTTTCAGGCAATGTATTATGGACGTTTAATGGGGTTCCGGTTTGCAATTCAAGTGGCTCACAAACATTTCCTTTGGTAGCTTCCGATAATTCAGGAGGAGCGTTTTTTGTCTGGCAAGATTTACGTAGTGGTAATTTCACTTATATATACTCGCAACATTTAAATAAAGATGGGAATATGATTTGGAATAATAATTCTGTGCAAGTATGTAATTATCCAGCTGTCCCAAATAAAATAATTTTGGACGAAAAAACAGGAGACATGGTAGTTTGTTGGAGCGATAACCGGAATTCTGACTCTGGGTATGATATTTTTGCACAAAGAATCGGGTCCGATGGTAATTTTAAATGGATACAGAACGGAATAACAATCTGTAATTCTCACGGAAATCAATTATCACCTAATATGATTACAGCGGATAACAGCAGTTTAATTTTTTCCTGGACTGATCAGAGGAACGGAAGCAATGATATATATATCCAAAAAATTCTTTCGGATGGTAATACGCCTGTTGTAATAGAATCAAGAAATAATTTTATTCCTACTGACTATGCCTTATTGCAAAACTACCCCAATCCATTTAATCCCTCGACTTTTATTGAATATAGCTTAAAGAGTAGTTCTATTGTAAAGCTTATCATCTACGATGTTTTAGGACGAGAAATTTCTACTTTAGTAAATGAGAATGAACCGGCAGGAACGTACAAGGTAAATTTCAACGCTGCTAATTTCCCAAGTGGTATATATATTTATCGTTTGCAGACAAATGCATTTACTCAGACAAAGAAGATGTTATTGCTGAAATAGTTTCAGAATTAAATCAGGCATCTTAACAAGGTGCCTGATACCTTGGATAATAGCAATTTCAAAAGTTTAGGTAAAAAATATTATTATCAAATCATTATATTGACAGGCTCTATGGTTTATTTGGGCTTCAATGCCATTTTGAAAAAGAATAAAAACAATTTTGGCATTTTAAGATTTGGGATAAAAACGAATAATATTTTTATCATTTTTGATTTAGTACCAGGTCGCATTTTGAGGGGACAAGCGAGGTAATTTTTTAAATAGAATTATTACATGCCCAATCAATATCTTTCAACACCCATATCCTTTTTATTTCCATTGTTGATACACCTGAACTGCTTATAAATACTCAGTCTGTCTGTTTTTCATTTTAATATCTGGGAAAAACCAATTTTTTAGGCTGTTTTGAACGTGTTGACAATGGCATTCTATTTAAGAGTCAGAGGGAATCTTTTGTTTTTAAAGCAGAAACTGGCTTTTTTAGCGACTCCCTACCTACTCCCTACTGGACAAGGAGGATATATGTTCATTTCAAAATCCAAAAAGTCTCCCTTCTATCAAATCACTTATGAAGTAAATGGTAAAAGAACTACAATAAGTTCTGGCACTAAGAATCTCGCAGAAGCTAAGAAGTTCATGTCTAATCTCTATGTGGAAAACGATCCCAAACCTAAAAGTAGGGGAAAATCTATTAGCATTTCAAAATTTTCTAATGAATATCTTGACTACATAAAAAACACTAAATCCAATAACTATATTCGTTCAGTAGCTCTTTCCTTTAAGATGCTAATCGAACATATTGGAGATGTTAAATTAAAAGATGTAGATTTTCGTACTATAGACAAATTCATAACATTTACATTTATTCGAACTAATCATGGGGCATCGCTCTATTATCGAACACTTAAAGCTGCTTTTAGCAAAGCAGTACAGTGGAATTATATGGAGGAGAATTATCTTAAAAAGATAAAATCACCCAAACCGCCAAAAACATATCCACATTTTATTACCGAAGAGGAACTCAATTTAATAATTGCAAACACGACTGATCTATTCCTGAAAGATATGTTTTGTACTGCTTTTTATACTGGAATGAGGTTAGGCGAACTTATCAACATGAAATGGACTTGGATTAATTTTGATAAACGTTATTTGACAGTGAAATGTGCGGATGGATTTGTTTCGAAAAGCAAAAAGGAAAGAATAATACCAGTTACTACAAAAATCAATAGTATATTAGTCAATAGACACTCCTATTCTTCTAATCCAGAAACTGGATTTGTATTTACAAAAATTCAAGATATTAAATTGCATGAAGATTATGTAAGCAAGAGGTTCAAAAAAGCCGTTAAATTGGCAGGTCTTAGAAATGAAATCCACTTTCATTCTCTTAGGCATTCATTTGCATCTTTATTGGTTCAAAAGGGAATTTCGTTGTATGTCGTTAAAGAACTTCTTGGACACGACGATATCACTACGACTATGATTTATAGCCATCTACAGCCACAAAATCTGAGGGATGCAATAAAGGCATTAGAGGAATAATTAGAAAATATTATAAAATAATTCAATTAAGATACCGTTGAATATTTTACATTAAATTGCTAATTTCTTTTTATAAAAAATAGCTCATGACGGGGGAGTATTTTTACAATGATAGAAGAAAAGAATTTTGCATTTCTGGAAAAATTATCAGGACTAATGTTTGAAGAAGCTGAAATCTATATTGGAGATACAGCAAAATCAATGGACAGAAATCAAAAAGACATGATCATCTCTAAACTGTGGTGGACAATATGTAACAATCTATTAGAAAATAATAATACTACGTTAGATGATGATTCTATTGCTTTTCTTGAATTCTCTGAAGAGAAAATCCGTGAAGAAATTAGAAACAATATTACTTCCGTTTATGGTACTAAACCAGCGCCCAATCTAGATTACCGCGGCTATGGTGTGACGAAAAATAACTACAAATTCGAAGTCGATATTTTAAAGATTATTGATAAAATAGCTGATATTATGAAACGATATAAAAAAGAGCGCCCCAACGCAAAAAATAAAAAATTATTTTTAACCAACGCTTTTACTAATGAGTTGGATGAATATTTCGACAAAGTTAATAAATGCTACTTAGGGATTTATAAAAAAGATTTTATGTATGCTTATGTATGGGAAAACTATAAGGATATTTTGCCTTATTCTAACTTTATAAGTTTTTATACGAATGTATTTTTAAAATATCGTGTTTAATATAAATTATTCTATCTAATTAAGATTTAAAATCATGATGTTTTTTATATAAAATGCCTTCAAATTCTATTAACCGCCCCACCTGAATTCGTCTGAACTCAAGAATTGTTTGCCGCATTATCTCCCCAACTCGTTTCCTATCCTTAAGCCATTTTAGGTGCAAAAGATATGGAGCTGATTGATGTAACAACAGTTCATTAAATGCATAATTTACACCTGGTTGTTTGGATTCCATTTTTTCAGAGATTACATGTGTATAAAATTGTGCCATGCCTTCTATTACCTCTAAATCAGAATTAGAGAAAGCTTCAGTATCCCAATCAATACCATCTATATCCATTCCTAGATGCGTGTAGGCATGTGCAAGCTCATGAGTTAAAGCAATTATTGTTAAACAGTTTAGAGGAATTTTATATACTAGAGCTAAAAAAGCAATTACATCACAATGTATAATTACTTCTCCTTTTTTAAATAAATAAGCCCCCAACAAATCAACTTTTAATGATTTTAAATCTAGAAACATCTCATCAAATGATAAACTCTCAAATAATTTCGACATGAATTTTTCCATGTGTGCTAAGTCTTCGTAATTGGGATAATTAGCAATTACCTTATTAAGGTGCTTATAATTTTCATTTACAATTTGAAAGCCTGGAATAGTATCTTGAATCCTATGCCTTCCTAAAAACAAATTCCATAGTTCTGGGTGTTGGAATTTATTTATTATGTCTTTAATAGCAGTGGGGAATCCATTTTGTACTCTAACTGGTATTTGTACATATTGTTCATTGTGTTGCAATTTTAAGCCGGTTTCATTCCTAATCATTTCTCTAACTATAAGATTCCACTGCTTAACAATTCTTTCGACTTCAATTTTAATTGATGGGTAGAATTTTGTAATACTTTCTTGCAGCAGTCGCTCCGAATCCATTTCATATTCTGGAAATTCCTTAATTATCTGTTGAGTATATTCATTAGCTTCTTTCCAGCTATTAGGATTATCCATTTTAGCTCCTTTTTAATTAATAATTCAAACAAAAATAATCAACAGCAGCTCAAAACCTATATAACATGTTTTATCTAGCATCATAAATATAATAAACATTCTAAAATAACATTATATATATCTACCCAATTCAACAAGCTAATTAATACCGGTACAATACCGATACAATACCGGTCCATTTTTACCAATGATGATATTTGAGCCAGATAAAATAATTCATTTTTTCATTACAAAAATGACATAAGGAGGCTCAAATGAAAGGTTACATTCCGTGCAATTTATCTCTTAAAAGTTCAAGATATTTGCACAAATATTATTATTTGCTGACTATTATTTACAAAAGATCGGCGTTGGATTTAAGGTACAGTGATTCTGGCTTCGTTCCCTTATTTAGCAAAATATTACATGATGTTTTTGGAGGTAATTATAAAAAATATCTTAATCATTTAATTGCAGTCGGTGTAATTGAAACTGACAACAGCTATTTAATTGGCAGCAAATCTAAAGGCTATAAACTTACGGATCAATATAAAGATCAAGACATCAAAACCGTTGAAATTCATGATAAGTATATTAAAATGAATTATGAATATTTTATAGCCCAAACGCGAAAAGCCTACTTCGGCCCCTCTCATTTATTTCTTTATGATTGCCTTCGAAAAACAACAATAAGGTCTGAAAAGGCCAATGAGTACATTTTCAATAATTACTTACCTGGATTTAAGAGAAACAGGTTTCTTCTCTCTGTCGAATTATTGCGGCAGAAAGATTTTTTCTTTAGTGTTGATAAAACAGCTGGTCGTGTACATACAAATATTACGAGTTTAAAACGCGAGCTCCGCGATTTTTTGGTTTATGGGGATCAGTCTCTCGTTGAAATAGATATTAATAATTCACAACCATTCCTCTTTAATATATTGATTAATGAATATTATAGACGAAGTATTAATACAAGAATTCATAATAATAATTATTATAATATAATTAATCCATATGTTACCAATAAAGAGAGTGATTGTCTTCTTTATGAGAATTTGACTTCCAGTGGCTCATTTTACGATTACCTAATGGAAAACTTTGGGATTGAAGAAGACCGGGTCAAGTTCAAAAAAAGATACTTTAGTGAGATATTCTTTTGCAAAGAAACACCTTTCTTTCATTCGGAATTAAATTCTCAATTCAACTCACTTTTCCCTACTGTCTCTAAAATCATCCTTTTTTACAAGAAGATAGACTATCGCAACTTGGCTATTACTCTTCAAAGAGTTGAAGCAGACATAATGATAAATATTATAGCTAGAAAACTCGCTGAGGATAATATTTTCATGTTGACTATTCATGACTCCATTTTAACAACACCTAATAATGTCGAGCGAGTCAAATCAGTCATCTTGAGTGAATTTGAAAAACAGTACAAACTCATACCGACATTAAAAATAAAGGGAGGGAAATAAAATGACTTACTTATGGCAAACAGGAAGAGGTTCAAAAAGCTACCGAATACAAACCGATAACAGGAAAGTAAAGGATAAACTAAATCGTCGGAATAAATTCAGATTGGGAGCATATAGTCTAACTCATGAATTGTGGATTTACTCCTGCGAATTCAAACGCCCAGATATTGCGAAGAAAGTGCTTAAGTCTGTGACTAGGGTAAATCCGCAAATCGATTCTGAAGGGGTGATCTTTTATGAGTAGGTATATTTTATTAAGGATCCAATTATCAATTCCCAGGATTAAAAATTGTCCTAAATACCTACGCTATTTCGTATGGTTTTAGGATGGTTGAAAGAGTAAAAAAAATAAAAAAAATGAAATTAAAGGAGAATAGATAAATGAAAACGAAAAATAATGAGGTTATGCCACAGATAAGCGTAGATGATATTGAAAAATTCCGCGCTATAATGTATATGCTGAACGCCAATGTCACTACTGAAATTATCACTATAGATACTTTTGCTAAGAGTTACTTAAAATTTATAGGAGAAAATAGGTCGAGCTCTTACTACCGGAGTGTGAAAATATCCTTTGATCACATGTTTGATTGCTTTGGAGCATATAAAACAATTAGAAGCATCGGTTATAAAGAGGTGGAAAATTTTATACAATTTGTTCAAAAATCTGCCCCTAAGGGCTTCCATGTTTATTTAAGAAACATGAAAGCTGCTTTCAATCAGGCAATAAAGTGGGACTACCTTTCGGACAATTATTTCATGAAGGTAAAATTCCCCAAAAGACAGAAAAATTACCCTGCTTATTTATCTGTGAAAGAATTAGCTCAACTGTGCACTCATATTTCTAATGATACGATAAAAGATATTACTATATTCGCATTTAATACGGGAATGAGACTTAATGAAATAACAAACCTCAAATTCCGGCATATAGATCTAGTTGAAGGGAGCATAATTGTTGGTGATGACCATTTCATAACAAAAGGAAGGGCCCAAAGGCTCATACCTACCAATGATATAGCAAACCATATTTTGGTAAAACATTCAAAAATCTGTAAGGGGGATTTAAAAAGAAATGAGGATAAATATGTGTTCGCCAAACCGTACGGAGGAAAATTTACGGGTAATCATATATCTAAAGTATTTAAGAGGGCTTGCAGACGTAGTGGATTAAATGATAATCTTCATTTTCATTCTTTAAGACATTCTTTTGCCTCTAGTTTAGTAAAAACAGGAACTCCTTTATATTATGTTAAAGAGCTTTTAGGCCACCACTCTATTTTTACAACCGAAATTTACTGGCATTTAGATACTGAGTCTCTAAGAAAGGCAGTAAATGGAATAAATAATCTTGAAAATGAAATTGACTAATAATTTTATACTGATTATATGTAAAGAGTCTTAGATTCATTTTGTTCCGTTTTATATAGTTTCGTTCCGCTATCATATATTGTATCGTTCCATTAAGCTGTCGTTCCGTTAAGCTATGTTTTGAAAGTTTTCGTCCTTTGAAATTCCTAGCCGGATGTATTTCAGTTAAGTATCGTAGACTTAATTGTAATTAGTAATACAATTTCTAAAAAAAGTGGGACGAGATTTTAATTTAAGGGCAAGCAATAATGCCACGACAGGAACTAAGTTGTTTTGCAAGAATTTACTTTTTTCTTCACTTTTGTTCCGGACCGTTCCGGTAGACTATAATAAAGAATGTTCCGCTACAACTGATTCCGGAACGACCTACAATTGCGACCTGTTCCATCAAGTACATTAAAGTATTAGTCAAATAAATCAGAATTTATTAAATAGGCTATATTTTGTTTTTAATCTCACTTATCCTATTCAACCTGAAATTTATTCGCACTTAGTTATGGGGGCTCTTAGAAATGCAGTAAAAAGGGGTAAAAAATCTTGAGAATGGAAATAACTAATAGTTTTGTCTCAATAGTTCCACAAGTACTTAAATCTTTTTTTTGTTGCATTTCGTTCCGTTAAGCCCCTCTTTGGCTGCTTGTTCTGGTTGAACACGTAACAAGGTCTGAATTTACATTATCTTGGGAAATACACTTCTAATCTTTATACCACAAATTATGTACATGTTTAGATTTCAGTAATTTCTCGAAGGTTGTATATCTTGGTGACTGGGGGGCACTTCCTTTTACTGACTTATCCAATTTAAGGGGATTTATTTTTTTCTTATCCTCAATATAAATGATATACTTGCCGGAATCCTTATACTGCTGAATTGATTTTATTTTTGCCGTCCACTTAATTTCACATACCGGATTTACTTCATATATCGCCAAGTATTTCAATTGCGGGATTATAGAAGGTGATATTCTAATTGCCCACCAAGCATCATTCTCTACGAATGCATGCTTAAAGCCGTCTTCCTTTGCTGCACATACAATTGTGTCAACCGTGGATAAATCAATTAATTCCCGCGTTTGCTTTCCGGTTGTGATTCCCAGACCTTCCTTGAATGGAACGAATTGGTAAATTATTTCATCTCCATTCTGATATTTCTTTAGCTCAATTATTTCCGGTTTATCTTTAAGCTTTGCAAGCAATGAATTAAGGTCTTCGGTTTGGTCATCAATTATTACTACAATTCCCAGGCCATTGTCATATATCATATAATTAAGTAATGAATCAATATTATCAAATGTTGTTAATTTTAATTTACTTAATATTTCATTATTTACCAGCTTATCATTTTTAATTATTTCCATTAGCTTTTTATGCAGTTCTCTTTTTCCTGTTTCGAACGAGGCATAGAACTTCATAATCTGAGGTCCTATATGTTCATACAAATTGTGCGATTCCAATTCATTTTCCAAATAATATAATTTGGGTGCTTTGGAACTGCTAAAATCTAAAAGAAAACCATCAGGTATACCTATATTGCGGGATTTAGAATGCCCGACTTTTCTTTTATAATCTAGCAATACAACTTCGTTGCCAAGTATAAAAAACTTATTCTCAATTACTGCTTTTTCAAGTTCCGCTTCATTTTCGAATTCAGCTTCGTCATAAACTTTATTTTTAATCAACAAATTTGGCATAACAAACCTCTTACATAATATTGATACAATGTTTATTATTAAATCAAAGTGTTAACAAAATACTCTTCCATAAATATAAAATATATTTTTAATAATTATTTGAAAGATAAGTTCATTTATACCTAGATTTTACTCAATCAGCAATTCTAACTCTTTAAATAATCATTAGAATTCAAATGTATCTTTCTGTCTGGTTTTACTTTATAAGCCATCCATCCAATTGGTTAATACATACTTTTATTTAATTATTTCCATAGGTTTCTTTGCAAATTCTTCAAATGAATTATCAGTGTAATTTACATTTTGCCCTAAAAATCTATTAAAGCGATCTTTTTCAATTTTTCTTTCTTCATCACTTTTATTAAGATGGTTATTTATCACAGTAAATTTCAAAGGGATTGCTCTATTCGTTTGAATTCTTTTAATAAGATATTTTATATGTATATCTGCATCGGGAAATGAATAACCGCAGAAAATAATATGCTCAACTTCTCTTAGAGCTTGCTCTGCCTTGTTCCAAATAGTGCTGATAAAAACATTATTCATATTCTTGAAATATGTTGGAGGTATAATAATTGGCGAATATTGTGTATTACAATATCTACAATGAGCATTAGAAATATTATGGATCAGATCAATAATGCCTTTTCGCAAGAGAGTGATTTTAACATTATTACATGTTGGACAGTACAGCCAATTTAAAGAACCGTGTAGTTTAAATAATTTCACTTTTAGTGAACTTGGAGCTATAAAATAGTCCAGATCGTTGTTATTTAGGTGACTATTAATGAACTCAAAACCATAATCAATATCATATATATTATTATTTCTTGATAATAGCGCATTATCGATTAAAATATCATAATTTGTTGAAACGAAGATTATATCCTGTTCATTTATTACCTGTTTTAAGGAGTTACAGAGTTTTACATGATTACTGTTTGAGTTTAGTAACTTATTGTGGATAATGTCTGCCATCATAAGTATTATGTAATCTCTTATTTTTTGTAATCTGCCGTAATTATTCTGCAAAGTATTTTCATCCTCATCAGAAGAATGTATATACTCATAATTAATAAGAGATTCATTCCGCAACAAGGCTTGATCTAATAGTCCAAGAACCTCCTCAAAAGTCGGAAATTTGACACTTTTTAATTTTTGATAATTGATAGTGAGCGAAAATACTTTGTTGAAAAAAGCTGTCAATTCATTTTCAATACCCGCACCCCCAAATTTAAGCGGATGGCTTTGCTTATAGATAAAATACTCATAAAACAATTCCCCTTGTAATGGGGCTCCATCTGCTTTTGAAGCCCCCGCTCCTAGAAATATTGCTGTTTTTCCCATTAATTTCACCTCTTTTAACCAATTTAAGAATTTTAATATAATGTACTATATCATACTCTGATAATTATTTATTAGACTTTGATATATTTAGAAATTAAGATTAATACCAAAAAGCGATAAAATATATTTCACTAACATTAATATAAGTCCAAGTATAACAAGAGCAATGAATACCAATCCAAAATAGCTTATATTAGTAAGTATTGATGCTTTAATAAATCGAGGTATATTCACATTAAAATAGAAATTAATATTTGATATTTGCTGAACAAGCAAATAAAAAAAGGCAGTTAAAGCAAAAACACCAAAAGCATTAATTTCATTCATCGAATAACTCAGGGGAATAAGGACAAATAAAAACAGGAAGGCAGTAGAATACATGAAAAATGTAATTGTTTCTTTATAAGTACGATTTGGTGGTTTTAAAAAGAAATGCATAATTCGCCAAATAGGGAGAAAATATAAAAGCAATAATAAGCTGGTCATGAAAGGCATTAAGAATATTTCTTTTTCGTTTTTAGATTTTATCTCTGAAACCTTAGAAACCCATATAGCATTATTTTGGACTTTGAAATAATTCAATATTTCATCGGCACCTATTTCATTTTTATATATATTTAACTTCTCTCTTAAAAATGGCTCTAATATCTGTATGTTGACGTTAATATCCTGATAGCTATATTGATCATCGTGATAAAATGTGGCAATAAATTCTTTTTTTGATTGTTCCGTAGTCAATCCATCATAGACATCTTGCCATGTTACCAATCTAAAATGAGTTGAACCTATCATAGCAGCAATCATTATTGCGAAAACTGATATGAAAAAAGGTATGGGTTTTAAGATTGTGTCATATTTTTGGTTAAATACCATTCCATAAAATTTCTTAGAACTTAAAAGAAAAAACAATATGGTTTGCAAAAATTTTGTTGGAAACGATTTCCCAGCATTGTCTGCATAATCTTCAATAAAGGATGAATCATTTTTGTTATCATTTACTTGATTCATATTAGCCTCCATTAAATATATTGTTGGTAATGATTTATCACTTAATTATTTATTCTCTGTAATTTTATCCCGAGATCAAGTCAACTAGGACTCTTCAACGTGCAATTCAAATAGGCAAAGAGAACTAATAAAGTAAAATACAAATTTACAAGCCCCTGCTCCTAATAATATTGCTGTTTTCATAATAACCTCAGACTATATTAAGATTGTATTTATCTTTTAGTATTTTCAATGATGTGGACAGTTTTTCAATATAATTTTTTATATTTGTTTCGCTTCTAACTGGGAATGGCAATTCAATTAACTCTATTTCCATATTTATACTCTTAATTACATTTTTAATATTTTTTACAATTTCTTTTGGAGTAACAAATATTATTTCAGGATTAAATAACGCTATTCTTTTAGATAAATCTTCTTCATATAGCACCCTTAATGCAACTCTTTTCTTTTTATCGTCACCATCTTTTAACTGGTCAACTGGTTCACTACATAAATCATCCAGATAAAAGCCCATTTCCTTAAATTTAGTCAAAAAATTTACTTGCGTAATCCCAGGGAATACATCTTTAAATGCTTTCAGAGTATACTCAAATAAAATTGAGTTTTTATGATAAAAAAATGTTCCGTTATGTGGGACAGATTCTCCTATAAACATATATTTTATAATGTCAGGCCTATTTAGGAATCTTGTTTGGACTCGCTTGTCGCCCCCGGAAAGCGGATTTTTCTTTGTTGTCGCTAAATTTTCTGTAATATTAAATATTTTCATCATTTTTTAACCTGTTTGCTGTTTTATTATTTATATTACGTTCAATTATTTTTTTTCAAATACTCATAAATGTTATTAACGATACTTATTTCGGCATCGTTTAATGCCCCTTCGGGTTTAAAGCTACCAATATTATTAATGAATTTGGTTTTTTCAATATTTAACAATTCAATGGGGTTCCTATATATATTATTGAAATGATTCCGCATTAATACATCAATTCGTTCAATTGCCCCTAATCGAATTGTGGGATCTTTCAATTTTCTTGATTTAATATCCTGCTTAAGCGCAGAATTTAAATACACCCACAATATTTTATTTTGTCTTTCTCCCATGTTACCTCCAGTATAATCTTTACTTTAATATTTTATTTACTAATGTATTGTATTCCTCTTCGCTTATTTCCGGTGGGGTTTGTGTCCCGGGTACCCTTCCAAATATTTTCTTTAAATCAGCTGAAGTAATAATTGGTGGATTTTGTAGTTCTAAAAATATTTTTTTGCATGTAAGAAATACTGGATACTTTTTACATTTGTCCCAATATTCTTTATCCCAAGCTGCTATATGAGCATCTAATTGCTTATTCTGGTGCTCAGAGCTTCGTTTTAGTATCCGTTTCATTAGTGGTGACTTTAGGCCAATAGTTTTATCAACCGATAATGGGGGATTTCCTTCTACCAGGCAGTTACTTGGTAAAGCTATACCTTGTTCTTTATACCAGCTAGCAGCCTTTTCGTGACTCTCAAAACGCTTATATATTTCTAGTATTGCCACCAGGCGGTTATGCCTTTCATTAAAATTATCATAATTCCCTTTTACAGTCATATATACAATCCTATCCCTTTCATTCAATCTGGGTGCACAGCCCCTTCCTCTGCATAAGGCAGTGATAGATGGGAATGGATTCACAAAATCAGGTTCGCGCCTGCAGGAACAGTCTATATATGGTGCAAATCCATATTTTTCAATTGCTTTTCTGCCATATTTTGTATAACACAAAGGGGTATATGTGTTTAATAGAATTTTTGACATTATTATTCTAACTCTTTTTTATAAGCTTACATTTAATTCATGAAATTATTATAAAATAGCATTTTTAAATATATTTCAATTTCATTGACTTTGTTAAATTTTAGATATTTTAGAATATTTATAATAATTTCTTTGCAATAACTCATTGAAATACCGGTAATATTGGCAATCATTTCATTATAAATAGGACCAAAATATAATTTATTGTTTCTTAATTGAAAATTAACCATGAGCGGTTGGTTATGGACTACTAGCGAATTAGTTGAATAAATCCTTAGATAGTCAGGATATTTCTTTAAATATTTGCAAATTGATTTTAGTGTGGGATTTTTGCTGGGATTATCATCCTTAAATAACATCCATGCCCAATGTAATGGATTTTTAGGATGATAATTAAATTTCACTGCCGAATATTCATCTTCTATCTTTTCAATGACTTCTATCGGATAATCTTCAAGGAAAGAAGTTTTTTCATAATCATATAAGGCCTGATCATTTCCCTCCTTTAATTGCGCAAGATATTCTTTTTTATCTTTATAATGTAGCCAGATCTGAACCTTTTGATATTCATCGAATAAGACTAATCTATTTTCAGTGTCCTTTTCAAGGATTAATAGCAGGTATATATATGTTTCTAATAGATTTCGTTCTAAAGATGCGGCAGATGAAAGTTGTCCCACTAAAAGACATTGCCTTATTGAAATAATATCCGCAGCGGCTTTTGTGTAGAATAGCATTAGCCCTTTAGTATTTTCGCCTTTAAAAAACTCCTCATCGTTGTTCAATAAATAATCCATAAAATAATACAAATCAGAGAGTGCATCAATCTGCTTCACATAGGGTGCTCTTTCTTTTGAAATCAACCTTGTTAAGTCTGGATATATTAATTTAATATAACAATATAGTTTGTTATCATATTCTTTAAATATTTGTTCATCTGTTTTCATTAGGACTCCAAAAATCAAAATAGCATAACTATAATTCTCATTAAAATGCTTCATTCCATCTTGGTAGCTTGCCTGTTTCTTCAAAATACAGTTGTAAAAGTTGTCCTTCTACGAAACCGGGCAACTTGTTTGACTTCTCATTATATGTAATACACCATTTTATTATCAATTTATCTAACTGTTCTTCATAAAGCTTATAGGAGAAAAACTTTTGCCGTTTCATCCCTTTTTGTTTGTTGTTTATCCTACCCCTAAGTTTTTGGTCTTTGAATATTCCATCTGTTTCCATGCTTCCGGCTTTCCCAATATAAACTATTTGCTCCAGTTTGTCTTTGACAGCATAAATCAAGTAGACCCCTGGTAACTCTGGTGCGTTACATACGTTGGCTAAATTTGAATTCTTTGTAAAAGCGAATGACCCGTTGTTTGCAAAGCTATTTTTACAAAAATCCCATATTTTTTCTTCTACAGTCATTTTCCTCCTAAAACAACCCTCGGAGTTCTTCATCTGTGGGGTTTTCTGCTATTATTTTTATCATTGCTCTTTGTTATCTATTTACTTAATTAATGCTTCCTTCTATTACTTTCCCATGCTCCGCCTGATTTTACTAAAGGTCCAAGTAGTCCTTCCTTTTCAGATGGCTCTAACGGAAAACTCTTATCATAATATTTATTTTTACATATTGGGCATAATCTAACAAAGCCATGATTAGATTCAGCATATTCCCATATTTCGCTGCTGGCGATGTGACATTCGGAACATGTAAATTTACCATATCTTTTAGTACCTCTTTTAGATGATAAGCGCAATGGGTCTTTTCTTTCAGGTTCATATGGAACATGCTTTATTTTTGAATCATCTTCAATTGAAGGATGAATCATGTTTGATAATTCACGAAATTCTTTATAACTAGCTTTTACCGCTTGAATATGGTTATCGATCTTCGATATAACTTCCAATTCATATTCTACAAGACTTTTCTTCCCTTTTTTAAGATAATGAAATTTGCTCTTTTTCAAACATTCTTTTAGTTTATACAATTCATCAATTAAATCTTTATATTTATAAATTATACTTTTTGCTGAAATTTCGTCTGGTTTCATAACCACTCCAATAAAAATATAATTATACATGCTTTTATATTTAATTAAACTTGCCCGCCAAATCCTATCATATCTATTATTTTGGCACGAGTATAATTTATTGTTGTGAATTTTTCCGTTTGATAATTATATGTATAACTATTATTTCTAAATTCTTCAATCATTATCTTATGGTCATTATAGAATGTTATAATGGCAAATAATGATTTATTATTGAAACTACGAAATTTTGAAATCTCACCATAGTTGTTTCTGAAAGTCTTCGTAAAATACTCGTCAAATGCCGGGGTGTTCCCGAAGACACCCAACATTATTTTTGTGACTATTATAAGCTCATTATGTCCCTCGAAGAACTTTGCCAACTTTCCATATGTGAATAAAAGTTCTTTTATATAATCTTCATTATAATTATTTACATCTATTTTCCACACCGATGCTGGGCAATCCTCAGCAATCCATTTAATAATGGGTTTGTAAAATTGCAAACTCTTTTGCAATAATATACTTGAACCTCTAAACATTCCCCAGCTTGCTAAATAGAAACCGAGATGCAAACAACTTTTCTCAATATTGTCTTCAGCAGCTAATTCTTTTTTATCATTATATGAATGAAAGTAATTAAAACAATAATCATAAGATGCATACCGGTGTATGGCATTTTTCTCATCAACAAAATTATTAAATGCCTTTTGCACCTCTTTACCAGTCATAATTATATATCCTTTTTCTTGTTATTAATTATACTGCAACAAGTTTTTTACATCAAAAACCTGTTCCTAATTTATATGTACAAAAATTGTATTTACTCGTCTTTTTTCACTATTATATTAAAATCATCCTCTTCATTAAAATATTCCATTTCGCATAATGCGTCGTCGGAGATATAATTAACGTCATCAGTATATGCCTTCCCGTTTGAAATCAAACAATTCCCTATAACTCCGCTTAGTTTATCATATTTAATGTTTATGATTTTAGCGTTTTCCAAGTCGAGTTTTTTAATCATCATAGCAAAATCATTATAAGATCCCTTTGAAACTTCTTTGCTTTCACTATATTTGGCATCCATTATAAGTTTTACATGTTCATAACTCGGTTCATCTAATGGAGACTCTGCTAATTGGAAAGAAATATCCGGTGAATCTGTTTTTTCTCCAGCTTTTACTTTGATTTCTGTGCCGGCACAAATTTGGTATAATAAAGCTCCATTTTTATCTAGAAGTTTGAAATATGGTCTGTCTTTTTTTGGTGCGGGACCTTTGGGAAATTTATTTCTTTTGTCATCTTTACCCGCCTCATATTTAATTGAATAATTAATATTTAAATCATTGAGTAATCTCATTAAGCAATAAAATTCATAAATATAATAATTCTCGGAGTCAAGCGCGCATCCAACTGCTTCTCTGCTATTGTGCCAAACAGCACAATTTTTCAGCTCTTCAGCATAATTTTTAATAGCACTAATAAATGGGTCCATACATTCCTCGTGTTATTGGCCAATCAATATTGGCAAATCTTTTATTAAACAACTGTTGTATTTTATCCTCTGGCTTCATTTTACTACTCATAGTTTGCCAAATATTATTCTCTCTACTAACTGCAAAAAGTTTTTCAAATCGTGCAGATTGTACTGAGATTAAATCAGCTCTTTTTCCTTCTTTATCAGCAAACCCAATTTTTGCAATTTCATCTTTATTCTCAAATAATTCATTTAATATCCTTTTGCTCGCTATTAGAAATATTCCAGCTTGTTCAATTACAGTTTCTACATAGTTCTTTAATAGTTCAATTGCCCCCAAATAATCTCTATTTTCAAAAAAATTCATACCTGAGTTTTCGATTAATTCAATTAAATATTGTTGTTTATGGTAAACAGGCAAAGCATTGAAAATATGTCCAAATACTGTTCTAGCAAAAAATATATTTCCACTAACTATAGTATTGTAATCATCTTCTTCTAAATACCTATAATACCGATTAAAATGAAGGTATGGTTTTTCATAGTTATAAACAGATTTTAGGCTATACATAATATCAGTTAATAAAACAGTTAAATTAAAGTCACCAACATCCAGAATTAACATATACTTAAAGAGTTTGTCATCTTTTTGTATCAACTTTATATTTTCAATAGTACCATGTACTGTGAATTCATATTCTTTAGAATCATTATAAAAATATGATTTTGATTCGCAAATGACGTATTTATCACCAGCTTTTATACCTACTTCATTTGTGGTAACCAACTCCATTTCATATTTATTTTCCGATATAGAATTCCAAAAATGATAGTCAATTCTTTTTCCATTTCCTTTATTAAAGCATACATAATTGACCATAACTATTCTCCCTCCTAAAACAATCCTCCTTGCCCCTCATCTGCGGGGGGTTTGTTGGTTATTTTTTCCCCGCCATTGCGGGCAAGTTTTTTACTTTTATTATTTTTATCCCACAGGCCGGCGGCTACTTCCTCGGCATGTATTTTATGGTTTAGCTCTAACAGCCTTTTTAATATTTCTTTACGCGCTTCCGGGGAAATAGTATACCTTACTCTGTCATTTTCCGGCAGGTAATCCACTTCGTAAAAATTGTGTGTAAGGTTAATGTCGTCCCATCCATATGCTTTTAGTACAGCCTCATCCATTTGTTTGTGCAGGGTGCGTAGTTTTTCTATTTTTTCTATCGCTTCTGCAAGGGGTATTTGCATCTTTGCGTTCTTAAACTCTTTTATTTCTTTTGCTTTTTCTATATTGCCCATACGGCATTCAGGGTTGTGAAACAAGTTATATGTTTTTGTTAAGCCAAGCTGTAAGTCTAACATTAACTTGCGCCGGAACTCATGGTATTCTTCTCCAATATTTTCAAGCTCTGCTTTTACTTCTTTTGATAGGCTTTGTGGGAAAGGGAAGGTTTCAAATACGTCAGAAGGAGTATATCTTAGTCTTGTTTCCAATGTAGATGCATATTTCCATGCCCATTCAACATGGAAAGCACACTGCAAAAACGCGAAAGATTCATATGATTCATCTCCAATCACACAAACTGCGTTAGAAAAGACAACATCTTTTTTGATAAAAACAAAAGAAAGATATTTACTTGTAATCGCAACTACTAAAACCTTTTTATTCCTTTCAATCGAGCGATATAATTCAAATGCTGGCCGGTGAAATTGCCACCATTTAATTTTAGCTGAATGTATATTTTGAGCTTCTCTTTGTGGTTTAACACGTTCATAAATAATATTAAAGCAATCCGGATATTCTTGAGCTTTTTCTAAAGACCAATCAGAATAATCAATTACCCAACGAGAAGGATTTTGAGATATATTATCAAGTAAATCTTCACCGTTCAATAATCTTTTAATTATTTTGCTATTTTGTATATTATTCTTTATTAAATTATTGGCTTCATCTGCGTCCAACATAAAACCAGTGCCAAATATAGTTGAACCCATATATATTTTGTTTTGGTTTTTATATAATTGATTAACGGTTCCGCTAAATGTACCATCATCTAAATATGAATTTATTTCAACAACCTCAGAATTATTTAATATTCTTTTATTCTTCCATTTCCCAGCAAAAATTGAGATACTTGAAACTTCTAGTGCAGCTGTTCCAGGCCACCTTTGCGATTTTGTTGCAAACACAATTTCAGCACCATTTTTTAATAATACATCTAAACCAACTTCTCTAGTATCACCTTGTGCGATTGTATTAGTAGCAAGTAATGATAGAAATTTTCTTTTTTTGACAAGAGAATAAATTCGACGAAAGAAATACGCAACAATATCTGCACTTCCTTTTTCTGGGAAGAGAAATTTTAACCAATTCAGATATTTTAAACCCAAATTACCACTAATTTTTTGTCCTCCAAGAAATGGCGGGTTACCAAGAATACAATCAAAACCCCCATCATTAAAAACATCAGGAAACTCTAAGAACCAATGAAAAAATCTTTTTTCAGTAGCAATTGCCATAGCGTCCGCAATCTGCCTTTCATGCAATCCTTTTTCACCGTTAAGTATCCTAAAATAATCTGCGTAAGTAGCAACCTTGCCCTGGTTTTCTTTTGTCTTGGGTAAAAAGAATTGCGCAGTCTGCACATCCGCAGCTTCTTTCAAACGCCACCAGTCTGTTCCCTTTAATACATCATACTGCTCAGCTTTCTTTTTAACGTCATCAAGGGTTTTTTCGGGCAGTAAGTCAAATTCCTTATACTTGGCTGATATTTGTTTTATGTTATCTACAATTTCATTGGCATCAAAGATATTCTGTTTTCCCAGACTCTCATCTTTATTTTTCTTTGTTAAAAATTTCACAACTTCAGGATCATCCCCTGGCATTTTCTTAAATGCTTCAACAGCTATACCCCTTTCAAGCTCTTCTCTTTTTGCAAGTCCTACAATTGAATCACCGCATTTAATTTTGTGGTCTAAAAAGTTAAGGGGCAGCCCCGGGTTATAAACCTCAAGCCAAAGGGCAACTTTACACAGCTCAACTGCAAGTGGGTTTTTATCAACGCCGTAAATGCAATGGTTTATTACATCCCGCAATGCCTGCCTGTAAGGTTCGGGAGATGGCTGATCTTCCCCGGTCCTAACTCTTGCAAGTTCAATTGCAATCCTTCGTGCAGCAGAAAGAAGAATATGCCCGCTTCCGGCTGCAACGTCACAAACTTTTATTGAGAGAAGAAGGTGAGAGGCGAGTAGCGAGTAGCGAGTTGAAAGTGGTAGTTTATTCCACCAATTATTTATTTCAATTTCGCTGAAAGACTTCTTTGGAGTGTCAAAAGCTGCTTGCTTAGAATTCCGCATTCTTTCAGGATCATTTCTATTTGTTCCTGAGAGCAAATCCCCACTTTTTGAGTCAGCAAAAGATGAGTTTCCAATTCCCTCAGGCTCCCGTTTGCTATTCTTATAAATTGAAGAAACTCCTTCGTTTTCTGCCTGCCCCATCCTTCCGCTATATTCGCCGGAATTGAACTTGCCGCTCTCCGTATCTGGGATGTCATTCCAAACATCTCTTCCTTTGGAAATATTTTCGTCAGTTTGTATACCAACTCTGCTATTGTCATTCCCCGCTGCCATACTTCCAAATCTTGATATGAATTCATTTCTAATCACCCCATTAATAAATGATATAAAGCTATTAGCGAATGGCGAATTGTTAGTAGCATGTGGCGTAGAAACAGTCAGTGGCGATTGGCGAGTAGCAAGTAGATTCTTTCCACTCTCCACTCGCAACTCTCCATTCTCCTCTTTCCCATTCTCCATTCGCAATTCTCCACTCGCTCTTCCTCCACTCTCCACTGGCCATTCTCCGCTCGCCAATTTCCACTCTCCGCTCGCAATTCTCTTCCCCATTTCCAATTTCTCTTCAATCACATAGTCAAGCGAGTGCTTAATCAACGGCTGTACTAATTCTTCCGGCGTATAGTGAGAGCCGGATGATGAGCGTGCTGAACTTTTTACAAATTCAAAAGACACACCCCCAGCCCCTCTCAAGAGTGGATTTTCAATATTAAATTTGCCGTCATATTCCAGCAGCCCTTCATAAACAGAACCGAATTCCTCAACATTAAGGGCGGCATAATTAACCCTTGTTACATCCTTTTTTCTGTCTCCTTCAAAAAGGCTAAGTTTTCTTATGCATTCCAAAAGTACTTTATTATCAAGGCTGCATTCGCTTAGTGTACCAATCGCTTCAAAGGAGAACAAATCCCCGCCAAGTGGGTATATGCCAAGTTTCTGAGCAAAACGCTCTTCTATAAATATATTAAATGTATTTTTAAGGGAGATCCAAAGGTCATCTAATTTATCGTCGAAGAAATGAATTTTTTCTGCCAGTGTCCTTAAGCGTGTAACACTATAATAACTGTAATAAATATTTTTATGGTAAAGGAGTTTTTCTTTTTCTTCTTTACTTAAATCAGGTTTAATATCGGGATATACAATATCCCTTTCTTCGATTACTAATAGAAATAAAATCCTGTATATGAACCTAAGCTGCATCTGAAAATAAGCTTCGGGCTTAAGAGTTCCTGCAATAATTTCATTTCGTAAATCATTATTACCGGGATGAGCAAGAAATCCATTGGCAATAATTTTTATTGACTCTTCCACAGCCTGGCTTAGTTTTTCCCTTATACGGGAACCCGATTCAATTGCATCCTGATGATACTGCTCAAATATACTTTGGTCCGTTTCGGTTTGTTTCTTTGGCATTCTTGAAGCATGAATAAGGCGGTACATAATAGAAAATTCTGCATACAAATCATCTTCAAGCATCCGTTGTAGATTAAACTCAAGATAACTTAAGCGTACAAGCTTGCCTGAATCACGCAATACTCTTAAGAAATAACCATTCGTTACAATTCCATAAGTATGTTCGGTTACATTCAAATATTCCTGTAACAAAGCATGTGGGGACATCCGCGGGCCGCCTGTTTCGCGCCTTTTATCAAGATTATCATTAACCCCCATAATATGAACTGGGAAGTTATCCAATGCTTCAACTCTATGGCTTATTGCATACGACCTTTCATTTACAACTTCCGATGAACGCTGATATTCTAACTTATAACCCAAATTTTCCAATAGGGGAATAATCCAAAATTTTCTCGTCTCTTCAACACCGCTCTGTGTCTCAGATAATTTTTCAGTTCTCCGTTTGAATATGTTCCATTGGTCTTTTGCATCGGCCCATGCGCGTGCAATATCATCCTTAACCTTAAATGAGCGGTCAAAGCCAAAATCGGTTGCATTCTGTCCCAAAATATCTGTCGAGTCTATTTTCTCAAACAGTTCCGGGGAAATAATATTTCCTTCAATACGTATAGAGGATGTTTTCATAATAATTAAACTGCTTTTGCTATAAGTTCAATTAACTCTTTAACAATTTCTATTTTGGGATAGATTAGCTGCAATGCTTCATCCGGTGTCAACTCAAAATCATCCCCTTTAGTGCCGTTCTTAAGCACTAATACATATTTCAAATAATCCCTCCAAAATATTTTTTCGCCTTCCCATGCATATAATGTTAATCCACTTGTTTCAAGTAGATTAAAAAATTGAGCCGGAATTCTTCCGCGAATTTTTTTAGGAAATGACAACCTAAGCAAAAATTTATTATCTATCCTATCTAATGCAAAACAAAATTCAATTTCTCCTTCGGATATTTTCCAGTGCCCGCGAATAGACGCCCATTCACCTGTTTTATATGTTGACTCTAATTGAATCCTTTGCCAATTATTAATTTTTCTAAACGCCCAAGAGTCGAATTCTTTTTCCAAAGGGGTTTTTAGTGCATTGAAAAGTTGAAAATTTCTATCTTTTACCGAAGCAGTTGTATTCCGAGTTACAATTTTTGTCGTATCCGCAATTGCAGAAAAATTTGATTTTATATCAGTTAATAACTCAGTAAGCATATACATATCATAATCATTTCCGAGAATCCAAAATTTAACGATCTGTATATCTTTTCCTTCAGAGATTAAGTCTTTTACTTCTTTAATTATTTTAGTGGAAAAGTTTTCAGCACAAAGGATATTGGCAGTTCTACCTCCGATTTTAGGCGCACTAGACAAGTTAAAATAGCCGGCTACCTCTTCTGACAGGCTAGAATAATGTATGTTTTTCTGTATATAATATCTGCTTGCAATAACATTTAATTCTTTTTCTGTTAATTTTTCTGCCCAGGAGCTATAACCCATAATTTGCTTAACAATATCTTTAGGTGCATCGCCTCGTTTCAATTCAATTACAACAATGCACCCCGTCTTGTCAATTGCAAGTAAATCAAGTATAATACCTGATTCCGCTCGAACCTGACGTCCAACAATATATAGTTTCTCCCCTAATAATGTAGCCGAATTACTCTCAATAAAATCTTCAATTTCCTTTTCATAATAACAAGTTAGTGGATGTGCTAACCTTTCAGCTTTCTTGTTTTTAAGTAAAAATAGTTCCATATCAATTTCCTTATTTTATTTCCTATAAAACTATAGTTATTTTCAACTTTATCCATATACAAAACTTCTAATCACAGTACAACATGCCCAAATATTAACTTTTTTTGCACATTACCTTCAAAACATGTGCGGTTTTTTCAATTTTTTGTGCGTAAGTATCTTTTCATGCACAGTTTTTTCGGTTTTTTGTGCAAGAGTATCTTTACATGCACAATTTTTTCGATTTTTTGGGCATGAACAAGTCATACCAAAAATCACGCTATTTTGGGACGACTTTGAAATGTCGTACCAAAGATTGGGATGCTGACATTTTTGCACATTCAGTACCTAATTGGAACAAATTATGTTTTATTGAACATACCATTATAATTGTGGCATAATTATATAAATACCTAATACATCCGGAGGCAATACCGGCTCTATAAGCTGGTATTTGCTTCCACCTACTAATTTTCTAAACCTTTCATGCGCTTCAATAAGTTTTAAGGACCGTTCTCTAACAACTTCAGTAAGCACATCTGTGGAATTTTTAATTGCCTCTATTTCACGATTAAAAATGGATTCCTGTCTCGGTTTTTCATAATCGGCAGAAGGTATCATTTCGGCAAGCAGCGCTTTACATTCTTCATGCTTAATAAATTTTCGTTCGGTTATATTATTCTCATATCCCCAAAGAATCATCTCTTCTGCTACAAGCTGCTTTCCGTCAGTTTTATCAGATATAATGTTCCTAACTCTTATCTGTACAATAGTAGTCTTTGTTTTAATATTTTTAGATGGAATGACCGATGCCCTTGCAGCTATTGGCCTATATCCATTATTAACAATAGATTTGCTAAGTATGTAATGTGATAATTGCTCAACAAACAAACTGTTCCTTCCAATATATTCAAACTCTTCCGGGGTTGGGGATTCAAAGCTTATAAGAACTTCATCCTTATTCTTAAAAATTGATTTGAAAAGAGGGGCTAGGTTGGTTGTGTATAATCGATAACCTTTTTTATAAGGAATTATCTGCCCGCCTAGATTTGTAATTGCATCAATTACAAACTGTTTTACAGCCACAGGGTTGCCAACTGCCTCATCAACTTCTTTAAGGTCTTTCTCAATTTCATCTGCCTTAATAGCGTGCTGAGCAAAGATACTTCTTGTTACTTTATCCCGTTCGCGTGCCTGATCATAAGCATTGTTGACTTTAATTTCGTCCTCATCAATATCCGGGTCAACGAAACCTAATTCCATTTGATTATCAATTTTTACTGCATTTGGATTAAGGATAACTGCGTTTAATAAACTGTCAAGAATGCTTTGACTATCCTCAGGAAATGGCACTGAGATGCCGGTTTGTTTTCTTATCTCCCTTGCTTTACGCAATAAAATTTTTAACACAACTGAATCAATAGGATTATCTTTACCCCACAAGAGATATGCTTTAACAACAGGTGCTTCCTGTCCAAACCGGTCTACACGCCCTTCTCTTTGTTCCAAACGGTTTGGGTTCCAGGGCAAATCGTAATGTAACACGGCATTAAAATACTCCTGTAGATTTATCCCCTCGCTAAGGCAGTCTGTGGAAATAAGCACTCTTTGTTTATTCTTGGAGTTCTTAAACTCATCAATTTTATCACGCCGCTGTTCATCAACCATTTCCCCGGTAACCACAAGTAAATCTGTATTTTTAGGAAGGTTATTTTTGAAGTACTCACCAAGATAATTGGCAGTATCAATAAAACGGCAGAAAATAACGGGATTGAATCCCTCTTTAATCCATTGCAGAGAAATTTTCAATGCTTCGGCAGCTTTTGTGTCTTTTACTTTATTAAGTTTAGCGGCAAGCTCGTTTAAGAACTTTGCTTCCGATTTCTTTAACTCTGATTTATCAAGTACTTCTACAGGCAGGGCGTCAGAATCCGTTCCATCCGTATCAGCAACCGGGTTCTGAATTACTTCATCAGCAAAAGCCTCATCGTAAATATCCAATGCTTTATTTGTTAACATTTCAATACCGGCTGCCGGACTAGACATTACCCCGCGCAGAAGAGAAAGAATTGCAAAGTAACGGAATTTTTTCTTTGCTGAAGTTTGTAAATCGGATGTATTTATTTTCCGGGCAAATGTTAGCAAGTCGTTTAGAATTATTTTATAATCTTCAGAAAGATTGTATTCAATCTCTTTGGAATCACGTTGGGGGAAAGTAGTTTTTTCATCCAGCCATTGTTCAACATCTGCTCTTCTTCTTATTATAAGATGATCAGCCACTTCTTTTCTTTTAGCCTGTGATGATGTAACTAAATCAACTGTTTCAAATTCCCCCTTGAGCAAACCAAGCAATGATTGAAACTCAGATTGCTTGCCGCTGTGCGGGGTTGCGGTAAGCATAATAAGATGCTGGCTTTCTTTAGCTGCAAGTGAATGAATTAGGCTATGCCTTTGCATTTGATTGGTGCTTTGCCCTGCCGGCCTGGCACAGGTGTGGGCTTCATCTACAATTATAAGTTCGGGACATTCTTTTAAGAATATATTATTTTTCGGTTCAGATTTAATAAAATCTATTGAAACAACTTGATATGGATATTCACGGAAAATAGAACCATCCCCTTGAATTTTTCTATCAAGCTGCGCTGCCGTACTGCTGCGGATAATAACAGCATCTATTGAGAATTTATCTTTTAATTCCTGCTGCCATTGCTCACACAAATGAGGCAGGCACACAACGGCAAATCGTTTAATTTCACCCCTATCAAGAAGCTCTCTAACTATTAAAAGGGCTTCAATTGTTTTGCCTACACCCACATCATCAGCAATAAGTAATCTTATATTATTAAGCTTAAGTGCCATGACCAAAGGCACAAGCTGATATGAACGCGGGCGGAACGAAAGCTTACCCATACATCTGAAGGGGCCGGAAACATTCCTAAATGATAGCCGAGCGGCATTATACAATAAATTGGCAGTAGTATAATTACCAATATCTTTACTTCTTGGGTATTGAAATTCCGCGATTTCAGGCTTTTCATCACTAAAACCAAAAGGCAGATAGATACCGGTTGTTTCCTCATCAGAACCGCCAAGCGGTTTTACAATAAGAAGGTTCTCATCGCTCGAAGGCATTACCACCCACTCACGGTTGCGAAGCTTTACAAGGTTACCCGGCTGAAATATTTTAGTCATAATTTATTTAACTTTAATAAAAATGTCGCTTCGTTTAGCAGTCAAATCTTCCAATGAATCTTTGTAATAATAAGTAATAACATCATAACCTGCATTTACCAGGGCTTCTCTTTTTAACATATCTTGTTTCTTAAGTTCGGGATTGTCGTGAGGTGTGCCATCGCAGAATATGCAGGCATTTTCTTTTTCATAAAAGAAATCGGGTTTAACATATATACCCGGTATCTCGACTTGTGCTTTATCAGGAAGTTTATAACCATTATTATACAGATAATCTAAAAACTTTCTTTCTGTTGATGAATTTGCATCAATCCTTTCCAAAAGATATTGATACTGCTCATCATTATTTTCAAAATCAGGATTAGTTGAAATCTCAAATTGGCAGGCCATCAATCTTTCAAGAGGCTGCTTTACAAGCTGCCTGTCAATTCTCATATGGTCACGCTGGTTGTAATAACTTAGCAGGTCTAAATATGTTGCCGGGCCTAAATCCGGTTTTGTATCAATTCCGTTTTCGAAATAACATATTTTATATGCTTCCTGAACTATTTTTCTGAATGTGTCTATTTTATCAACAACCTGCGATAACACACCCAAACTCCCCTCAGCCGCTTCATAGATAAAAATATTTGGCCATTCAGGGTTTCCCATTACTTCAACACCTATTTCATTAGATTCAACCTGAAATATGTTTTCAACAGCTCGCTTAAGCGCATATTGTAAAGTAATAATGCTGCTGGCAGCAGAACCTTTAGCAAATGCCAGGGCTTCTAATGGATGAATGTATAAAGCATCGGCGGTATCAGTTGCAAAAAGCATAACTCTTGTAATATTTCCTATATCTTCATTATTTTTCAAATCGTCTTCTTTTTTCCAAAATCCGGTTTTAAGATTTATTAAAAATCCGGGTTCATTCCTAACACGCCATTTTTCATTTATTTTAATTATTGTAGCCGCGGGGATATATCTTATTTTAAGAAGCTTGTCTTTTCCATCATTTACATGAATGGTTCTTACTCTATTAAGGCCTCCCTCAACAGTAAAATATGTTTTAATATCATAACCTAAAGATGTTCTTTCTTCTTCTTCGCAATTGATTCTTTCTACCTGCTTTGTGCGCCCTTCAGACATTTGTAAAAGAGGATCATATGTCTTTCTCTCAGTATCATTATGCAATGGAGCATCAGTAAATGGGCAGAATTCTTTATTGTAATCAGCTTTCATTAAAGCATACCCGCTGGAAGTACTTACCTTAATTTTCTCTATTTTGTTTTCTACATCGCTTAACAATGTTTGAGATACTTTATATTTCAAACCATCATGATAAATGACATTACCCGGGCCAAACTCACGGAGAGCCAAAAATCTTGAGCGGGAAATAAACTCTCCGGCTTCACCTTTGGGTACAAATACACGCAATGGCAATCTTGTAAAATTATACCCGGGCAGAAATCCTTCCGAGGCTAAATAGCGGTATGGATAAAATTCAGAAAATTGAGTAGATGAGTTTGAATTTGACTCTATGTTTTTCAATAAGTCGAGCTGTCTGTTAGCCTGTTTTTGGTCAACATATGCATCTTTTTTCCCTTTTGATTCATTTGATAGAATCGGGTCGTTAATTTTTTGCTGAGCATCAAAAAGCTGCCTGGTGGCGGACCTAAACAACTCCCTCCAACGGTTTAATGAATCATTGAACTTTCTGGGAGCTTCGTTTATCTGTCGGTAAATCCATTCATCAGAAAACCAATTCTGTTTTTGCAATTCAGGCACTATATCGAGAATTGCTTTCTTATATATAGAATGAATAACTCTTTTTCTCTCAATTGATAAATTTAGTTTTTCATTGACTTCATCTTTTAGCGGTAATTCCGCCGGCTTTTCCATAACAACTAAATTAGCCAATGAATCATTCAATGTCCCCAAACCGATTTCCGCAATAAATATAGCATTGAGATGTGAACATAATAATTCTTCGTTTAATAAGTCTAGTCTTGGCGCTGAAACAGCTCCCGCAACCATATCTTCTGGATGTTCAAAGTAATGTATATCGTGAGGAGAATACTTGGAACAAAAAGTAAATACTAATGCCGCCTGTCCGTTTCTTCCTGCACGCCCGCTCCTCTGTGCATAATTAGATGGATTTGGTGGAACATTTCTTAAGTGTACAATATTTAGAGTAGATATGTCAATACCCAGCTCCATAGTCGGAGAACAATTCAACAGGGATATATCTCCAGTTCTAAATTGGCTTTCTCTTTCTTTCCTGTCTTCATTTTTAATTTGAGCTGTGTGTTCTTTTGCTTCCAGGTTTTTAATCAGGTCAAACCGCCGCATATAAAATGATTGAAAGAATTTATTAGGCTTTGGAGCTATATTCTTGTACGATAAAATTCTGATTTTATCGGGAAAAATATTTTCACAATCACCGGCATTCCAAATTATAGAATCAACTTTTAATTGGTAAAGTTTTAGTTTTATTCCACTGGTATTGATCTCTTTAGTAGTCAGCCAGCTTGCCTGTTCAAACTTATTCAAAAGGCCATGTACAAACTCATTATAATTTCCAGCCAAGTCGTAATTATATTTTTTAGCTGTAGATGCTAAATATTTTCCAAAATAACTTTGCCTGCCCAAGCTTACAGTATATAATTTTTGATATGTCGGCTTAAATGATTCAACCCGCATATAACTGGGTTCATCTATTTTTTCATCTTTATCAAGGCCCCATTCAGGTCTAATCTTTTCTCGTAATGTATTTTCCAGCTTTTCAATTTCCTGTTTCTCAAAAAGAGAATAGGAAAAAGAATAATTACGTCTGAAATAATCTAATATTTGTTTAATACATTCTTTTCTTTCATCAATACACATATCTTTAATTATAGGAGTATCCTTCCAGAAATCTTCTAATTTTGCCGTTTCATCAATAAACTTGTAATCTATATTTAATAAAGCACATTGTTCTAAATTGGGCATAATAACACGCCAACCCCGTTTCAGGTCAGCAAGTATTCTATACATTATATAATTTTTGAATACTTTCTTATTCTCTTCAGCTTGATAGGGAAGAGGTGAAGGCTGTTTTGCATATAATTCTTGAGGTAAATTTAATGTCTCAAATACTTCACTTGCGATTGATGAAAAATCAAGTGACTGCTCTTTACTATTCTTCAGTGCGTAATAAATAGCAGACCTTATCCTGCCAATTTTTATAAAATCATTAAAATGTCCCGCCTGCAATGCGGCATCCTGACGATTATCAGTAAAGCTTAATATCTTTTGCTCTTCATATTTAATTCCAGAATCCTGAAGCGATTTTATAATTGAGAATGACAAAACTGTGGTAGAAGTACTCCTTCCTTCTGTACCAAGCTTAGCAAGCTTTGTGCTCTCTGATGTCTTTCTATCATAAAATGCTCCTCCTGTGGGGTCAAATAATAGAGGGGCCGAAATATACCACCCGCTATATGGTAATTCATTTTGTATATGTGAAAAATCCCCATTTTCATTAAAATAGATTCTTTGTGGAATTCTGTCTTTATATTCCTTTGCCACTGAAACATCACCGTTCTTAGATATTTTCAACCATGTATCAGGAAGGTTTTCAATCTGGTTCTCATCCCACACTTTTTCAGGATTATCATCAAAGATTATATAGCCTTGAGCATATGTCTCTTCTTCTTCTTCGGATATTTTATGATTAAATTCCCTCGGTTCTAAAGTAGAATCAAGTAAATTTTTTCGAACACAGACAAATTCCTGCCCGGAAATACGGCTAAACACGACCGGATAAATAGGTTTCTTGTCATTATGCTCATCTTTAATATAACTGCTTGGATCCAATGTAATAGTTCTTTTGTCCTTAGAATCCAAAGTCATATATACAGCACCGGTTTGACTTATAAATTGATGTAGCTTGAAAGGCAAAACGGGTTTCTTCCCTGAATTTTGTATATTATTTAAGTTGTTGGCCCATATCAATAGATTATTTACTTGTCTATAGCAATCTTCAAAAGCAACACCCGTTTTACCAGATAAAATCTTTCCAATCATACTTAAACTTAATGGCCTTCTCCTAATAAGTACACCATCATTATATGTTAATGCTATTTCGCTTTCAATCCATTGTGCCAGAGGGTGGTTAATAATCTCATTATATGATGAATTTATATTTATTCCATTTTTGGTAGCTTGAGTAAGAACAGAAATAGAAGGTTCATTACTGCTTAACGATTTTGACAATTTCTCATCAATTATTTGAAGGTTCTCAAATTTCTTCCCATAAATTCTTGTTGCCACTTCAGCAACTTTGTTTTTTTGTTCATTATATGATTCGCCTGAAATCATTGTAGCCGACGTACCAACGCAAACCAGTTCATTTTTAGATAATGATTTAATTCTTCGTATCAATAATGATACATCAGCACCCTGTCTGCCTCTGTAAGTGTGTAACTCATCAAACACCAAATATTTAAGATTCTCTGAGATTGAATTTTTAATTGAATTTTCAGCCAGGCGGGTAATAATTAACTCCAACATCATATAATTAGTCAACAATATATCAGGAGGATTGGTTTTTACATCCTCTCTTTCATTTTTTCCTTCCTGACCGGTATACTGCTTATATGTAAATGGAAAGGTATTTCCTGAATTCTTTTCATAATTCTCTTTCCATTTATCCAACTCTAAGGTCTGTGAGTTAATAAGTGCATTCATTGGATATACAATTAAAGCCTTAACACCATGAGTTTTTTCTTTTGTCTTAAATAGGTGATTAAAAATAGTGCCCATAAATGTGAGCGATTTTCCGGAACCAGTACCTGAAGTTACAATAAAATCTTTATTATTTGTGCCTAATTCTAAGGCCTCAACCTGATGTTTATATAGCTGATAGCCTTTGAACATATGAAGCAATTCATTAACAACTAAACCTTTTTGACACAAACTTTCGATACTATCCGATATTTCATATGAAGGATTAAACTGGATGAGAGGTTCCGGCCAAAGCTTTTGGGACTCTAATTGTTCCTTAACTAGTGTTCTGATTTGCTCATCCTTAATATCGATAAAGGAATGAATATAATCGGAATATTCACTTATAACATTTTTATGAAATTGAAAAATATCCATATTTACCCATCATAGATATATTGTAAAATTAACATAAATTTCAATTAGATGAAAACAAATTTATCTTTTAGTAGCCCCGATTTTTAAACAATATAATATCATAATATTTTGGTATAAGAGCACTAAGTCTAACTAAATAGGGGTTTAACTTATGTGTTCTTTCACCATAGGGTGCAATCCCAAGCTGTTTAATTGCCTCAGTGGGATATTCGTAAATGCCAGCAACTATTTATTCCACGTTCAAGCTTCGGACTTGACGGAAGTGAGTCCATTGAGGTAGTGCGTCCAATTTTTTTAAAGCGACCCTTTGAATTAACCAATAGGAATAAAACTATTAGAGAACAATCAGGTTCCGGTTAACGTAAAGCTTATGTTTCTTATCCTCATTCGATTCAATACAGCTGACAACATTTTCTGGGATTTAATTCAACATTCACACTACATTTTTATGATAAATCAATAATCTAATGCTACATTTTTCTTACAAAATTTTTTGTAGACTCTTCTTGAGTTTATTTTCAAGCGACATATCATTCTTAAAAGATCATATTTTTAATGAAATAATATATTGCTCTAATTCTATATAGGATATATTAACCCACGCATCCTTAAATTCAATCAATAATTTCCATTCATTATTGTAATAAACTCCATTCATATTGTGATTTAATACAAATTCAACCTCGCCGGTAATTAACTTTTTCGAATGTAAAATAGATATCATCTCTTCAACTTCTCCATTACTATACCTAATCCTGGTTTTACCTATTTGTGGTTTATGTTCAATATCGAATTTAATTTTATTATCGAAATTTATCACTCCGGCAAACTCATAATTACATTCTTTTTTATTAATAATTTGTTCTTCAAGTTTATCTTCTTGGGTGGGTATTGTTGGCTTTTTACTCATAATAATTTGAGATTCATTCTCAATAATATTTTTAGGAGTATCGAAAACCAGGTCAAGAAGGATATTTAAATCAACACTATGACATTTTGTGATATAGGTACCGTATTCAGGAATATCGCTTATTGAATTATAAGTTAAAAATAATTTCCACTCCTTGAAATATGTTTGTGCATCTTCTCTATTTTTCTGATTGTTGTATAGCACTCCTTGTCTATGCTTTACTTTTACCCATCTTTCTTTACTAATTTTCATAATTTCTATCATATTATCTTGGTTTCTATAAAGTGATTCATAAAATGATAAAGCATCTATAATCCTTCCATATTTTTCAAATATAATTAGAACTGAATAAATATCATACTCGTTATCCCAGGTTTTCGATGAGTCTACAAATACTTCGTGAATATATTTTGAAATATCTTCTAATAACTTATTATCCAATTTTGTCGATTCTAGATCTAGAGCCAATAAATGTTCTAAGAAGAGTACGTTAATAATTCTATGTATTTTTGTAAACCCAGTTTTATTATTTGCTTTCTCAGTGGAAATGAATTGCAAAAGTTGTTTAATAGAATTATTTTCTAAATATTTTATGGTTTGTGATATCATCAAAATACCATATCTCTTAACGTCACTTTTTTTAGTCGTTCTAATATTGTTTAGAATAATGGATTCTTGATAAATGCTGGCAATGAACATAATAATTTTATCATATTTATTATTTTTTACAGCTATGTCAATTAGGATTTCGATATTTAGTGCGGGATGTTTTATTTTTTTTACATCTATATTATCAAGCAGATAAATAAGTTCTTCATGATTATTATTATGGATTAACACATTGATTAATATATTCAAGGCTTCTTCATTTATTTTGTCTATATTTTCCCGATTTTCATTGAATATAAATAAAATGGAATCGTTGTTTCCTGCCTTTGAACACCATATAATATTTTCCGGAAAAGTACTGAACTCCGATTTTGCGATATAATATTCCACGGGGTATTTTGCCCCCTCAGTAGATTCCCACATTTCAATCGCTTCTTTTTTACTATCAGCACAATATTTAATTAATGCTAAATCATAGAAGGAATCCTTTTTTATAAAAGGACCAAATGAATTTAGTATTTGATGGTTAATACTTTTGGACAATTGAGTATTATTTTCATAAATAACATATTTTGACAAAGTTTTAATAAGGACATAGATTACTTCCATCCATGTAGATGAATTACTAAACTCTATAACCATATTCTGTTTTGAATTATTATTCTGAAAATCGTCGTATAATTGTTTCAAAAATTTTTGCGCTTTGGAATAATTATCATTTTCCAACATAAATTCAGAAGCATTAGCTTCTGGCGTATAACCTAAACGTGTATTTAATTTTGTTAACTCTGATATATTTGAATAGTTTTTGCCCAACCAAAAAGACTTTAATGCATCATCATATGAAGATAAAGATTGATACAATTCGCCTGATTCCTTGTAATCTGCCGAATAAAACAATCTTAGTGCTTTAACTCGCTTTTCATCACCATATTTTTTAGCTCTGCTATAATTTTGTTCGGCCATCTTTAAATCTTCAACGTTTTTTGTATGTACACCTTGTCTTTCAAAGGATCTTGCTAAAAATATAGGCTCATCTTTATATTCCTCCCATGCATTTGTATTACCATCTTCAAATATTGATATATAGTCTTCTTTCCATTCATCTTGAGTTGATAAATTACTCATATAATGCTCTAATAAGTCAGTATAATTATTTTTAATTACACCCCAAAACGTATCATAACCTTTTTTTGAATCTACTATCAACAAACTGTATTTAGGTCTACTGGCTCCAACATATAAGTTATTAATAAAATATTCAAATCTCAGTTGTTCTTCAGGATTCGCCAATAAGGCTTTTTCATTTTCATAAATTGCTTTCTCTAACATAATATCTTCATAGTCAATTGCAGCTTGATCCCCGAAGTTATAGAGAACTACTCTGTTAAATTCAAGGCCCTTAGCTCTCATTGGACTTAATATATTTCTTATTAATTTTCCATCACTTATTGCGAATTCTCTTAATATTGGATCAGATTTAACCCATTCTAGTTCTTCACCAGCCTGGCAAGGTATAATTATGACAATTTCTTCTTGGCCTCTAATTTTATCCTCGATAGCCAACGAGTTATTGAAGAAGAATTGGGGTCGTTGCACTTCATCGTCGAACCATGTTTTTTGAGGAACTAAATTTTTTATTTCAAAAAGGGAGCCACGAAGTATTTGAATTAAATTGCTAAAACCAACTATTGATTTTGTTGATCGATAGTTAAATGCTAATTCAAAATAGTTCAATTGCAACTTTGATTTACCTGATTTATCCAACTCTTTAATTATTTTTTCATGAAAATTCGCTTTTACAGATTCCCAATTAAAACCCGTAGGGTTCAAAGTCTGAAATGGGTCCCCTGCGAATGCATATGGTATGTTTTTAATGATATCTGGTGCAATAGAACGCATTTTAAAATAATTTAGATTTATAATTATTTCTAATTCAATTTTTGTAAAATCCTGAGCTTCGTCACAAAAGACGGCTGTATATTTAGCCAAGTTCTTTTTTGAATCAATTACATACCTAGCTAAGTCTTGATCATCCCAAAGGTTTTCATTAATCAATAAAGGCCTATACCAGCCCTTCCATACTTTGTTATAAATATTTTTAAATAATTCGTCTGAAATTGATTTTTGATCTCGTGCCAATTCATTCTTGTATGCTTCGTCATCAAAGTCTTGTTTATCGTTAAATGACATCCCTTTAATATATGTTCTGATAACGTGCCATGCCGATTCCGGATTCAACTTTTTTCTTATATATGTATCCGGATGTCGAGGAATATCTCTATTCCATAATTCTTTAAATTTAGAATAATCCACGTATCCATCTATTTTAAAAGTTGGCAATTCTTTTTCGTCCAATAGACTTAAAAGCATATTTTGAAATGTCGAAAAACATTTTTCGAACATTTCTATAAAAACATAGGTGTCTAAATTAATATTCTTATTTACTACTTTGTCTACATTGCATTTAAGTATTGTCCTTATAGTTTTTTTTGCAACAGTTAATAAATTCTCATTATAAGTTAAGTATATTGGTAGCCCAAGTGTTTGCAATACCGATGCGTTGTCTTTTAATTTATAATGGATAACATCAGAAAATAAATATTGTAAAATTGTAGATTTTCCACTCCCGGGTCGTCCATTGATAAAAACCGGATAGCGAGCTTTACCTATAATATTTGTTCTGATTTGTGTCAATATTGCATTCTCTTCCGGAGATAAGGCCAAATTACCTTCACTGTTCTTTTGAATATTTAGCCATATGTCGTCATCTAACAATACATATGAAGGATACGATTTGCGACTATGCCTTATAATATCTTCGAATGCTGTAATTTTATTCAGAAATAAATATTCTTCTTTAATTTTTTCAACAATATTTGTTTCAGTTTTATTAATGATAAATGGTGCAACTAAAAATAATTTATTCCATTCTAAAAAATATTTATACATAATATGAATGTTATATTTAGATTCTTTAATCTCTATTTTCTGCCCATACAATGATTTGTTTTCAATTACTTCTGAAATCATATCTCTTATTTGTAATTTGTATGGTTCATAATCACTTTTATTAATTAGCTCAACCCAATCTTTTGATTCAACAATTATTTCCTCGGTCTCTGCCGACTCAGGATGCATTGTTAATAAATATTCATATTCTTCTGTCGTTAGGCCTGGCAACTCTTCATCTTTTTTCTCTTTTAGTTGCAAATAAATGTTCAATAAATCCGTCTGTGATGGTATTTGATCATTAAAAATATCTTTATTGTCCAACCAATCTTTATATTCTTTTGAACCCCGAGGTAATAATTTAATAAAGCATACAAAATCAACATCTTCGATCCATTTTTCAACGGCAATTAATCTAAAATTTGAGCCAATATATTTTCTTATAAATGGAGTTGGCAGATATCTTTCAAAAGTCCCAATACTTTGTTCTATGTGTATTTTATCTTTTAGCTTTTTTATATCCGAAGTGCAATTATGTTTTTTTGCTGCTTCCATGAAAAGTTCAGTTTCATAAACGTAGTATCTCATTTTAACCTCAGCGCAATTATAAAATATTGTAATTATTATGTATTTAAATAATTCAACTCAGTCAGATTTGAATAACATTAAAACAATTTATTACAAGAAAATATTTTAGAATCATGTGAAATCTTATTTCGAGACCAATATTATCACAGCACATATAGAAAATACGATATTATATAATAATATGCAAAACACAAACATTAAATATTCAATACTTTTGCTACACTTGACTTTTAAGCATATAGAACTTACTTCGACATAATTATCAATATTGAATTCCTTTCATTCGATTAATAATATTTAGAAAAAAACCGATTATTTTTTCTTATATAAAATTTAGTCAACAACTTTTCAATAGTTAATCTCTATAAAATAGGACAAGTGGGATCATTTTATATGATTCTAACAATACATAGCCTCGCATTAAAAGAAAAACTTCCAGATTTATTAGAATTTCTTGTATTATGCTTACCTCGCCAGATTCAAACAAGTGACTATTTGATAAAACGACTACCATTGTATAAAATTATTCTGAATTAGATTTTATATCATTAACGAGATCACAAAATGTACTTTTCTTATTGAAATAATTACCACCTTCTCATACCAAGTCTTATCAATTAGGGTTGAGAATCTTCCCTGTAAACAATTCCCTACTTAGTCCCTACTTCAAAACGAATATTAAGTACTTTTTTTACTTAGAAAAATTACAAAAGCCCATATTTCTTCAAATTTCACTGATAGTTATATCTTTACATTGAAACTTGCTGACTACTTGTCAGCAGACCAATTGGATTAAACCTTCTTCTAAAAGTCAAACATATAGATTTTTACTATATATGAGCCTCACATTATAACTGTGTGTCGATTCACCTAAGTGACATTTTCATTCTGCAGACTGAGAACCGATAACACTTTCCCAGTAGCTGAGTAGCCGGCTCTGCAAGCATATCGAAGCACAACTTGTCTGTCGTTGCGGATTCACTTAAGTGACATTTTCACTCAACAGGCTCGGTTACCACATAATAGGTTGCTGAGTAGCGGGCTTTGCCTGCGTATCGAAGCACAATCCTTTCTATACAAGGAATAGATTATAAATATCTCCTCAACGAAAATGAATTTTAAATTATTTGTAAAAGTCTCAGTCCTTTCTATACAAGGAATAGATTATAAATCACCTCTTACTTGGGAGAGTTTCAAAAGATTGCAAAGAAATAATGTCTCAATCCTTTCTATACAAGGAATAGATTATAAATCATTATGGGAAGTCAAAATAACATTCCCGCTTGTAGAGGTCTCAATCCCTTCTATACAAGGAATAGATTATAAATGGGGAGAGAAATGGAGATAATAGAAAAATTAAATTACCTGTCTCAATCCTTTCTATACAAGGAATAGATTATAAATATTTTTCTAGGGACATTATTTGGGTGTTCAACACCAACTGTCTCAATCCTTTCTATACAAGGAATAGATTATAAATCGAGGAAAAAATATTCAAAGAGGACTTTGAAAAAGCATTGTCTCAATCCTTTCTATACAAGGAATAGATTATAAATCCAAAAAACATATAACAAATTGGAGTCTATATGTTATGTCTCAATCCTTTCTATACAAGGAATAGATTATAAATAATAAAAGTATGTTATTATACTATCATAAAAAAAGGGTCTCAATCCTTCCTATACAAGGAATAGATTATAAATTGTTCTTCGAGAGTGACTCGTTTGTGCAATAGTGAAAAAGTGTCAATCCTTTCTATACAAGGAATAGATTATAAATAATTAAATAGCATAATAGTATATTAGATAATTTAACCAGTCTCAATCTTTTCTATACAAGGAATAGATTATAAATGCCGAAGAAAACGGAATCGTTGGCGAAGCAGTAAATAATCGTCTCAATCCTTTCTATGCAAGGAATAGATTATGGCCTCGACAAGCTCGGTCACTACTTAGTCGGTTGCTCAGTAGCAGGCTTTGCCTGCGTATCTAAGCATAATCCTTTCTAAATAAGGAATAGATTATAATTTTTACAAAAAAATGAAGCGTTATGGCAGTAACAAGATTGTCTCAATCCTTTCTATACAAGGAATAGATTATAAATTATAAACGGGGCGGAAGTTAAGTTGAGAGGGGAAAATAGTCTCAATCCTTTCGTTTCAAGGAATAGATTATGGTCTCGACAGGCTCGGTCACCACTTAGTCGGTTGCTGAGTAGCAGGCTTTGCTAGCGTATCGAAGCACAATCCTTTCTATACTAGGAATAGATTATAAATAATCTCCTTCTGGCTAACTATGATTTACCCCTTTTTGTATTAATCCTTTCTATACAAGGAATAGATTATAAATGCAAAAATGCCAGAATAAAAATCTATTCTGATCATAATCGTCACAATCCTTTCTATACAAGGAATAGATAATAAATGCCTGTAGGATTTCAGGACGGCGCAAAAGAGTTCCTAAAAAAGTCACAATCCTTTCTATACAAGGAGTAGACTATAAATAAATTACAGTATCCGCTTCAATGAATTGATCGTGGATTGTCTTAATCCTTTCGATACAAAGAATAGATTATGGCCTCGACAGGCTCGGTCACCTCTTAGTCGGTTGATGAGTAGCAGGCTTTGCCTGCGTATCGAAGCACAATCCTTTCTATACAAGGAATAGATTATGGCCTCGACAGGCTCGGTCACCAATTAGTAGATTGCTGAGTAGCAGGCTTTGCCTGCGTATCGAAACACAATCCTTTCTACACAAGGAATAGATTATAAATGGTGTAGTCCAAAGGACAATCCTACAGAGTCGAACCAATCAGCGTCTCAATCCTTTCTATACAAGGAATAGATTATAAATACAAAATAAAAGGAGGTACCTTGAAAATCTTAATACAGGTCTCAATCCTTTCTATACAAGGAATAGATTATAAATTAATCAAAAAAGTCCTCGCTGAAAAAAAAGAAGCAGGACTATGTCTCAATCCTTTCTATACAAGGAATAGATTATGGCCTCGACAGGCTCGGTCACCACTTAGTCGGTTGCTGAGTAGCAAGCTTTGCCTGCGTATCGAAGCACAATCCTTTCTATACAAGGAATAGATTATAAATTATGGGAATGCTTAGCACAGTTGAATGTTTTCGTCCGAAGTCTCAATCCTTTCTATACAAGGAATAGATTATAAATCATAATCGCAGCGGGAATATCCATTTTCAGATATATTCGTCTCAATCCTTTCTATACAAGGAATAGATTATAAATTCAAAAAAAGGTAAGGGAGTAGCGACTGCCACCGGAGTGTTGTCTCAATCCTTTCTATACAAGGAATAGATTATAAATATGGATCTATTGAAAAGTAAGGGAATCGAAGATATCACGTCTCAATCCTTTCTATACAAGGAATAGATTATGGCCTCGACAGGCTCGGTCACCACTTAGTCGGTTGCTGAGTAGCAGGCTTTACCTGCGTATCGAAGCACAATCCTTTCTATACAAGGAATAGATTATGGCCTCGACAGGCTCGGTCACCACTTAGTCGGTTGCTGAGTAGCAGGCTTTACCTGCGTATCGAAGCACAATCCTTTCTATACAAGGAATAGATTATGGCCTCGACAGGCTCGGTCACCACTTAGTCGGTTGCTGAGTAGCAGGCTTTACCTGCGTATCGAAGCACAATCCTTTCTATACAAGGAATAGATTATGGCCTCGACAGGCTCGGTCACCACTTAGTCGGTTGCTGAGTAGCAGGCTTTACCTGCGTATCGAAGCACAATCCTTTCTATACAAGGAATAGATTATGGCCTCGACAGGCTCGGTCACCACTTAGTCGGTTGCTGAGTAGCAGGCTTTACCTGCGTATCGAAGCACAATCCTTTCTATACAAGGAATAGATTATAAATAATTAAAAAGAGTTGAGGTATATATGAAAAAGAAGATTGTCTCAATCCTTTCTATACAAGGAATAGATTATAAATAATAATTTTGAAGATGTCGATGCGTTTATAACGTTTACTAAGTCTCAATCCTTTCTATACAAGGAATAGATTATAAATACACCATAAAGATCTTTCTAGAGAATAGTAGTAGAGTTATGTCTCAATCCTTTCTATACAAGGAATAGATTATAAATCTCTGTTATCTTGGTATTGGTACGGGCTTTAAAAACGAAAGTCTCAATCCTTTCTATACAAGGAATAGATTATAAATCAATCTAACAAAAGATAGTTATATATAAAATGTTTTAAGTCTCAATCCTTTCTATACAAGGAATAGATTATAAATTCATCTGAAGAAGGTGAGTTTGAAATAAGTGAAGGAACAGTCTCAATCCTTTCTATACAAGGAATAGATTATAAATACCTTATCATTCAACTACTTACAAAATAAGGTGAAAAAGGCAAAAAAACAAGAACGGATGTATATTATTGAAAATTAAGCAGTTACAGCTGGTTATTTAAAAAGTTCTCATATCTACTGAATAATTACCTTACAGGAATGTAACTTTTTTGTTAAAAAGGGTACAAAAACCCTTAGAACAACCCAAATTATAAATAAATGGGGCTTCGTATAACAAGTAAAAAAGCTTTAAAAAAAGAGAAATGAGAAAATGTTATAAAAAATACTTTAATTATAGCGCAAAAACAAAGTACCAAATGACCATTTTCTCATATGTCCTAACCGGCAAGCATAAAATTGAGATATGAGAAAAAATTAAAAAAGCCCCTTACATTAACAAGGTATTTTAAGCAATTGTAAAAACAATAGGTTACAATAAAATAAGCTTTTAATAAAAGTTCTCATATCAAAAGCAGCGTATTTTCGGCAAGATGCAGTGCAGCTTACCCGGCCAAAATGTCAAAGAGCAACAAAAACTACCATTTAGCCAAAAAAGTTTTAAATTTCTTTTCTTTATCCATAATAAAATCGGCAAACTGCCTTACTTGTTCAATAATAATTTTATTATATGAAGTATTCTTTTTATTCCTGATAAATTCAGTATTAAGCCTTAAAAGAATTTTTTTTGCAAGCAAAGATTTAGTTTCATCGGCTAAAAGGCCGTTAGTTGCTTTTACTTTAATACCTTTCTGCAGAATGGCAATTACAGTCCTGTCTGCAACGGGAGCCCTGAAAATTTCAATAAGGTCGAACACCAGAACAGGTTTTTTATTTTGTGCCGTATGAAGGCAGCTTACGTTTGGGTTAAGCCCGCAAAGTGTAACGGCGCCAAGTACGCGTGTGTATAAAATCCCGTAAGCATAATTAAGCATTATGTTAACAATATTTCGTGCATTTTGATGTTCCCTTTCTTCAAAAGAATACGCTGAAGGAATAAGCATTTTAAAAAGTTTCCAGTAGGCAGCAGCGGCAGAGCCTTCAATGCCCATTAATTTGCCTCGTAATTCATCAAGTTCAATATTAAGCCCTGTTTCATCCGCTTTTAATGAACAGCCGACAATAGTTTGCAGTTCATTATTAAATACAGAATCGGTTTTAAATAGAGTTTTGTTTTTAGAAAAATACTTAACAAGGCTTAATTGATTTTTAATTTTAGCCGCAACAATAGCGCGGGCAGCAATTTTTGCTTTAATACCGCCAAGAATTTCAATTTGTTTTATTGCTGCCGGTGAAAGGCCCCCGGAAGCGGAAATTATTGAAGCATAAGGCCTGCCCAGATCATCTACGAAATTTACACTAATATTATTATCGGTACACAATTTAACAGCTTCCGAAGAAATAGTAACGGCTTTGGAAGAAATTATAATACTGTTAAGTTTACCTGCCGCAATTTCATTTTTTATTTTTCCATCTTTCCTGATAACAATATTAGCGGCGGATTTACCGATATTTGAGAACGGGGCTGCAATAAGAACATCAAGATTTTCGAACCAATATTTTTGGTATTGCCTTTTTTTAGATTGAACGGCTTTTTCCGGAGAAAGCGGAGTTCGTAGTTTTTGAACACTTAAAGGTTTATTAACGGCATTATTTATTTTAGCGTTAAGGGCGGCTGCATTATATGAATTTAAAAACTCAATATTTTTAATTTCTTTTTTAAATTTAATTTGCTCTTCTTTATTTCCGTTTAATAATAGCCAGTTATATTTTTCTGCTAACCTGTCAATTAAAAAAGCATCAATTTCATTAAATTGGCCATTAATATCAAAAAAAGAATAATATCTTTTAATACCATCAGTATGAAGGTTAAGCTGTTTTACAGCCAAATCAATCTGTTCGGAATTTATTATATCCTCAGTTTCGCGTTTTATTTTATCAATTTTTTTTGCCGTAATAATTTTTTTACCTTTGGTAAAGAGAATACCGCAGAAGGCAAAATCTTCAAATTTGGTATTAATGGCCTCTTTTTCAATTTTATTCAAACGCAGATGTAAAGCATCGGCCAGATAATTTTTAGTATAATTTAAAGAATTTGAAAGGGAAGCGGTTTCTTTGGACATAAGTAAAATATTATCTGCGTAACGCACATTATCATATTTCATTTCTTTCATACCCTTATCATAACAATCCAGATAAATATTGGAAAGGAATGGAGAAATAACACCCCCCTGAGCAATGCCCTTATTTGATGAACTATATTTGCTTTTATAAACAACACCTGTTTTAACCCACATTTCAATAAGCCTGATGACGGAACTATCGGGAAAAAGCTTACTGCATTTATCCAAAAGAATAGCCCTGTCGATATTGTCAAAAAAGTCATCTATATCCAAAGCACATACCCAAATGTTGCCTCTAATCAGAAAATCGTTAATTCTATTAATGGCATTTTTATGACCTTTGTGCATTCTATATGCATAGCTGGTATCGGCAAATTGTTTTTCTATATTTTCCCTAAAGTAATTAAGAAAACATAATTGAACAATTTTGTCTTTAATGGCAAGTAAAGAAAGGGGCCTGTATTCGGTTTCGTTTTTTTCAATATACACCCTTTTATATGGTTCGGGTATGTATTTTTCCGCACAAAGAAGCGTATTAAGTTCTTTAATGTTATTAATAATATCCCGGGCAAATTCTTCCACGGATACACCGTCAATACCGCCGGTCCGGCTTTTTACTTTTAATGCAAGCCAGGCATTATTTAAATTATCTGCCGAAAAAACTTTTTCTAAAAGCCGCATAGTTAATCTACACTTAAAAAAGAAAGTTTTTTAACGTTAAAATCAGCTCCAACAAATTCCTTTTTAGTCATGCATCTTTCACATACATCAAGAAAAAGCAGTGAGTCTGTTTTTTTTGAAATAAGCTTAACGAGTATTTCCTTCAATTCAAGATAACGGTCTTTATCAAGTTCACATTCAAAAAGGCTGTACTGAATTCTTATGCCGTAATCTTCTAAAATTTTTGAAGCCTTATTTCTTTTTCTATCAGATGAAATATCATAACTGATAAAATATTTCATAATGTTATTGCCTGTTTAGTTGCACAAAAACACAAAAACTATTAGTCAAGATAATCTATTGTGTATTGCCCCCATCCATAGGAGGTTTTTTTACCTATGTTAAGCCATCTGCCTATCTGCAGAAGGGGCATTATGGAAGTTAAGTTGCCTTCCAAAGTAATAGAGCCTATTAAACCAATGAAAACTCTCTTTTGCCGGATTCTGCTTGAATAATTTGGCATTAAATAATGACAAAGGTTCATATTAGAGATAAGAACCGAGTTGTGAGGTTTAAATATTTCAGAATCATGCATATTAGAGCCGCAATAAAAATGCGCAATTGTTTTGTACCTGTTTTCTAAAGAAGCCACCAATAACGCAGGTGAAATTTCATTAATGTTGCTTTCGGTAATTTCTACAGAGTTTTTTTGAATTTGAAAAGGAGTTAAAAAGTTAAGTTTTATTTTAGCGCTTTGCCTGTTGTTGTTAAGTATAATTTCGCTTCTGGTAATTGGCCTGTAGTTGTTGTAAATAGTCTTGTTAATGGAATCATATGCAAGAAAAAGCGTACCGGAATAATCTTCATTATAGACATTTAAAAGACGCAGTTTATATTTCTTTTTTGTAAGGCCGGTTTTACAGAGCAGAGTAAAGGAATCAATAATAACTTTAAGAAAATTATGGGCATTGCCGAATAAGGAAATGGAAACCGGAAATATTTCCCCTTTTTTAAAAGTTCTTTTATCTGAAAGGGGCGGCATAAGAATATATGGATGAGGAATTTTTTTAACCCGCTCAAAATTTTTAGGTTTATTAACCTCTTCGGTTTCAAAAATGTCTTTGTATATATTGGAAAAGTTCCCTGCAACCTCTTTTAATGCAGTGCCAAAAGCACCATGCAGTGTGGAGCCTTTATATTTCGGCAACAAGGCATCTTCAAGAAATTCCATATTAAACTGGAATTTATAAAGGAAAAGGTCGGGCATATTTATTGCGTCATTCATTTGATTTTTCTCCTTAAAGAAGCAGTCTTAAAGTAATATGTAATTATAAAATAGAATGCAAAACCACGCCTGCCCACCGACAGACGGTAATTAATTTTATTGATAATTACTTATGAAACAGCCTCCTTTTTTATCAAATTATTAATAACATTCTTTCAACCTTTAAGTTGTAAAATGGCCATAGCCATAATTACGTTTTGCGCCAATGCCAAGATTAAGATGGATCATGGTTGAATATCTCAAATTCTGTAATTTCCTGCCCAGGCGCTGAATATAATAATCTTTTAGCCTTCCCATGAAGAGCATGTGCAATTTTAAGATACATCCATATAGGAGCCGCGCCTGTAAGCGTTACATTATTGCCCTCTCCGGCGTCCACTATTGCTTCAGCAATATATTTGTCCATATCATTTAGCTTTGCTGACGGACCTGAAATCTTCTCATAGATTTTTTTTAGATCGATAATAAATTCTTTCATACTTAGTCTTCACTTTTAGAAAATCTAGGAGCATACTTAATTAAAAGCGGATACAATCCACCAGCAGGATTTCCTGTTTTGGGATTATACTTACTGCCCAGGGCTTCAACATCCTGGTCTTTTGCTAAGCAAGCCAAAGTTGCGCCTACGGACATATAAGTAAATCCGCCGGTTACATCAACTATCAATTCTTTTCTTTTGATTTTATATTCTTTGGATGCCTGTTTATAGATATCTTTAATTTTCTTATAAGTATTTATCGTTACCTGAGATGAATCAGTTGTATCCACCGAATATTTAGGACCGGAGAGTATCTTGATTTTGTGCGGGAAGTGTATTTCCTTTTTAATGTACTCTTCAAATACAGGCAGATAATCTAAAGAAGTAAGTTCGCCTCCGGGATTAGTGGCTTTGGTAGTTATAATCCATAATTTCTCTAATTTTGATTTATGTGCATTTATTGCAACAATAGCAGGGCCAAAATTTGTGGCGGAAATATCATCAATGCATAATTTTTTATAGTCCTTTTCTTGAATGCACTTTTTTAATTCTTCAATAGAGAATGGCGCGTTATTTTTTTCCTTTGGAAATTTTTTAAACAATGATAAAAACACAACAAGGCCGCGTCGCGCCTCTTCTTTCTGAGTAACCTCATCATTCAGTAAAGATACTTTAATATTAGGATTAATTGATCTCATAGATCTGAATATATCGTAAATAATGAATAAAAGAGTTATTATAACACCAATGATTAAACCCCACTGAATATTACCCGAAAGAATGCTATTAACAAATATGCTAGAGAAAATACCGAATAGCGCCTTCATTACTGTATTTATGAAAATATAGCTTGTATTCATATATCCTCCTGGTTAGTTGGAATTTTTTCTAATATATTTGCAAGAAATTGTTTTCTTGCTTTTTTTATCAATGTTTAGCAAAACAATAATTTTCGCTCCGACACTAAGGCCGAGAGAATCCGGGCGGAATTGTGAACAAACGACAATATCATTTTTTTGTAATATTTTAACATTGACTACATTTTTTTCAATAGAAACAATTTCAGCAAAAGCTTCATCCTTTTTAAGGCAGTACTCGATATTTTGTTCTATAAGTGTTGTATCAATATGATTTATTGGGTCATTTTCCTCTGAAAAATAGCCATACCCTGATGACGTTTTTCCCCCAATGCCTAAATATTTTAGTCCGCCAGTAAGCCAATCTTTAACAAGTTCAATAACAGGTTTCTCCATAATTTTTATTTTTTTATCTGAAGAGCTGTTCTCGTAGAACCAAAAATTGAATGGGGTATTAGCCGCTACTGTCAAAAAGAAACTCGGAACTGGATTGAGGTTATCAGCGGGGAAGGCTCCGTTCATATAATATGAGCCATAGTGGGGTGTTAAAACATCCATTTCAAGTTTTGGAAACTTTTTGGGCAATCCATCTAAGAAGGTTATACATCCTACCGAACTCTGTGAACCAAAAACAGTACGTATAATTTCCAGATTCGCTCTAAATTTTATAATTATTTCAAGCTCGGTTTTGGTGGGAAACTGATTATCATAAATAAGCAATTCTTTAAGTAATTCATACTGTTTTGGCAAATCCAATTTTTTTGTTTCAATGTTTTCAATATAACTATTAAAAATCCTAAAACTAAGTTTGCTTAAGTTTTCATCAAGCAAATAAGAACAAGCTCTTGCAATTCCTTTAATTGAAGAAGCCGGAATATATGGAAAGCCATATAGGTGGTGCAAAGTCATTCCGGTTTCTAAAGGGCCGCTGGAACCCACACCGACTGCAAGCCTCCATTGAGTAGATAAATTATCTAGGAAACATGTATCATATTTAAGTTGCTTATATCTTTCAATCATCTCAACATTTCTAGCAGTAACTTTTTGAAGTAATTCATCGGTGGAATGGTAATTAGAACGAATAATATTTTCAAAGATAACGTTTTTGCTATTACCCAAGTTGAATTCTATCAAATTACCATTATCATCAGCTTTCTTTTGCCACTCTCCAATAAACTTATTAAAATCCAAATATAAATTTCTATTGGGTAATTTTCTATTTTGTTGAAGAATATCAGATGTATCTTTAGGCACAAGAAAACTCATTGATCACCCCCATTAGCTTTAGTAAATCTTTTTAACCAAATAAGATATGCCAATGTTTCAACTTGTGCCCTTCGGTAAACATCGCTTCTACATTCGCAAAGTGATTCAATTATTGTATCCTTTTTTTCAATACCCCATCCAAAATTACATTCTTCCGAAAACAACCATTTTTGAATGTCTTCAACAATTAACTTCTCTTTTGAATCTGTATAGTAGATTGCTAATGTTTGTAAAAGGCCATTATTTAATATATCAGGCGCCATGCCTTGCACTTTTTGTTTGTATTCTTTTTTTCCTCTACGTGAATTGGCAGTTTTAAAAGCATGCTTTGCACGTGTTTGCTCTGTAGTTTTTTTTAATGAATTATTTTCAGTTGCTAACATGTGTCCCTCCAGAATAAAATGTTGGTTTTATTACTCCTTTGCCAATTGTTTCATCTCCGCCTATTTGAACATGATAATCTTTTATTAGATAAATATATTCAATGACATCCTTTGGCAAATTTATTCCCACGAAATTATTTTTGTGTGGTATGCTGGCTAAAACCGTAGTGTACAAAACCGATTCAGCAGGAAGATTTTCTTCGTAAAATAGATTACCGCCTTGTTCAGTATCTGAAGACTTGCCTTCGCCAAGCCTAATGCGAGCATTAACTTCTGTAGAATGTTGTACAAAATCTGAAAAATCATCATCAGATAGAACAAGAAGATTGGATATAATTTTAGATTTCCAATATTTATATTCATTTCCTTTCGCAATAACGTTTTCAGAAATCCATTTACCTATATTAGTAACTACATCTTTCTTAGAAAATTCATAAGTGTATTCTTCTAACACAATTTTTAAATCAGTCGGGCTAAGGACATTTTGATTAGACACGGTACCGAAAGCCTTCCCATTAATCAAATCATTGAAACCATCTAATTCCCAATAGATAGAATTGCCTGTTAATTCGATATCTCTTTTAAGCCTGGCAATAATTGTCGGGCATGTAATCCATGCAAATAGTCCTTTTAATGAACGGACAGGGAAAAGTAAAATTTTAGCATCTGTAAATGATATCGCACCTGCATGTTCACTGCCATCTGTGTCAGGACCAAATATTATACTAATTATTTCCTTATTCTTTTCATTTGCCTCTTTATTTTCACCATTATTAGATTCAAACCATTCTCTTAACGCTCCTTTAATGCCAGAACCTGCAATGTTTGGGAAATTAGTATAAACTTCTCTTTGAATTGGAAGATCAATAGCCCCTAGACTAGTGCCGCTACCAGCATGCATAGCTGTTTCACAATATAGAAACAATAGTTCTGCTTTTTTATACATATTAATATCCTCCTATAATTGCTTGGCCAAGTCCTTTCTCAGTGTCTTGTCCAAGATTTATTGTTTGATTTGTTTTTATAGTATTGTTTAATAGACTAAAATAATAAACACTTCCGGCAGGAACAGCTCTTCTAACCGGCTTCGATTTCTTATTTACTATATCCCACCCGCCAACGCCAGTATACTTTTTAACTGCCGCCGAAACGAGCTTTACATTAGCACCTCGAATGATCCCAGTTCCGGTACTATTTATTCCATCAGGCAACCATCCGTTTTTGAATATTGAATGTGAAAGAGAAATAATTTTGAACTTACCTGACATTCTACCAGTTAATATATCATCCCAGCAGACATCATAATTGCATATTACAGATTTGGATTCACCACCGAGCTTGTATGTCTTAATTTGTTTTAATTGTTTTTCAAAGGAATTTAGGCCTTCTATCTCAATATAAAATCCTACATATTTATTCATTCTGGCAAATTCAATTGAATAAAGCATCCCATCTGTCGCAGTATGTGTATAGTGGTCGCGTGCTACACATACTCTGTCTTCGCTTTTGAATATTTCGTTTAAAGGGATAAAATGTTTTTCCATTAAATCCTGATTTTGTAAATATGCCTTAAATCCATCTTCGGTGAAGAGACCTGTTGGCTCTTCAATATACTTTCGATTAATTTTTTCATTGCCAAGAAATTCAAATTCACTAATCGGAAAATTAGTCCTTTCGTTATTACAAATATTTTGTGGTTTTAGAATGAAATACTCATTTGAATGTTTTAATTTAACAACATCAGCTGGCAGAGGAAATAATCTATTAACTTTTCCATTTTCAGCGATGCCAATGCCAAAATTAGTAATCTTCAATGAACCTTCAGATATTGCATACTTAGCATTTTCAGATGGGTCAATGCCATTTTTTAGGGCTGCGCCGACAGTCTTTTTCATTTCTTCAGATAGTTTATTGCTATCCGTAAAATCTTCATAATTATTTAATTCAAGAGACAATAAAGATGCCTTAATTGCACCATAGAATGTTATTGGAGTAGGAGGAAAACTTAATCCAGCATGATGGTTGTTCCCTGCTTCAAAGGGTTTACCATCTCTAAAAAACAATACATCATTCGGTTCCATAAATATTTTCATTATTCACCTCCTTTTCCAATGAATTGAGCCACTTCCAATATGCCGCATAGTTGCATAATTGGGCTTTCACGTTCGCCAATTTCCATGTCAGCAAGATAATTTCTAAGTAACGAATAGTAAAAGTTACTAAGCATTGACTGTAAGTCTTTAACTTCATCTTTTCGCTTTTTATCAGAGTGCCTAGTTAATAATCGTGTGATTTCTAAAACAACAGGTTCCGAGTTACCCACTCCTGTCTCAAAAACGGAAAGGCCTTGAGCTTCATTTATTAAATCAAAAATAAAACCTGTTGAAACTAATCCAGTCTTGATACTTTCAACATATTTTTGAACAAAACCAATATTACTAATGTTATTTTCGTTATACCATTTAGTTCCTGCAAGAATAGATAAACCAGATTTTTTTACAAGAGCAAATGCGAAAGAATCTCTATGCAAACTTTCTTTGGCATAATGTTCTGCCACTCTTGCAGCAGCCAAAGCCATTTGAAGGTTTGTTTGATGATGGGCAATAGCAATACCAACACTACCTGTTGCATTTTTATAGCCCATAAATTTTGCAAAATATACTCTTAATAGATGAGACACTTCCAAACAGTCGTCAAGAGATGAAAAGGCTAATACATCATCTCCTCCCGAATAGACAATTTTACCCAAATGCGTCCTTTCAACTATATCGTAAACATTTTGTAATTCAGGATTGTCATTACTGTTTCTTGTAGAAAAGCACCTTAGTTTTTTGCTCATACTTCTATGAACATCTTCATTTATAACATATTTATTATTATTAGCATCAAAAGCTTCCACTTCGCCACTTAACCATTTGCCCATTTCATCCCCATCAAAATAAATCAATGCATAATATTTAGATATTGATTTACCAGTTTCTTGTTTTACTACTTTCACAAGATTATGAGCGGAGCTTTTAGCTGCTAATAATTTTTCTTTAATTATGGGTTTCCTATCATTAGCAATTTGGTATTCTTTATATATTTTATTACCCGAATAGATATCTTCGAATAAGAAATCACTGTCAATCTTCAAATATTCTTTGGTAATTGCGTCGGCATTTTGCAAAAGAAATGGCATATTACCTGATTCCAAGAAAGTATTCCCGATTGAAAGAGATTTTATAAGTTCCTTTGTAGTATTAGTGTACTTGATAATTTCATCTTTTACTTTCGTATTGGTTCTTATGTTAATAGATTCGACAATTGATTGATTAAAAGACGAAACCGCAATTGTTGATGTTGAGGGATAATTGTAATTAATTTGGAATATATTCGGCTGTTTACTTAAATAAGAGATGAAAAATCTTTTAGCCAACCCAATAGCTGATAACGGTTCTTTACCCAAAAGATCTCCGGATAAGTTAGGATATGTGGATATGATGTTTTTCCAAAAATCATTTGGTTTCTCAATTGCCGGGTGAATAGCAGAATAATTTTTAATTAATGAACATTTTAGACCAGGCTGCCCCAATTCTTCATTAGCATATTTAAGTTCATTAAAATTCCTTAGTGTTTTCCGTTTCCCTATTAAATTCTCAATTGAATTGTATGCTTCGGAATATATTTCATCAGTTTCACAACATGCCCAATATATTTCAAGAAAATTATTCATTTGTTCAATCCAGTAGGTATTCCACACTGTGTCGTTTTTATCTATTTTGGAATATTTTAGCTTGGCATAATCAACAATATTCTTGAATTCTTTTCTTACCTCAGCATCGGCATATTCTGCAACTGAATTAATTAAATCAATCGATATACCTTTTATAGAAAAAAGAAACCGATTTGGGATCGATGAATCGATATTTATCCCAGTATTAATATCTGAATTATTAATAAAGGGAAATATGGAAACAGCCGAGTAGTTATTTTTATTTGAATGGTCAAGAATAGCAGTAATAGCTATATTTGCTAAGTATGAAAGCATAAGGCTACCAGAAAAAAGATCTCTGGTTTTTCTGCCTGCGGCAATAAATTCCTGAACAGGCCCTATAGTATAAAGAAGGAATATTTTCCCATTCTTCATTTAAACACCTCCATTTCTTTTGCTGAAAACTCTTCTTTAATAAATTTCTCGAGAGCTTCTACATCTGTTTTTGCAATTCTATAGGGGGCACTTTGTTCTGTAAAGAAATGAGAAAAATATAAATTTATTATTTTATCCCCCTTTTCGTTTAAATTCTCTTTGGCGTGAACAATCAAAGGAGAAGCTTGTCGTTTGTTTTTATTAACCCCGCCGATAGCATTTCTGGAAGGTGATGTTTTGTCAAAAGTATGCATTTTATTCATTAAATCGGTGAGTGCTTCGCTCCAATTGGAGTATTCTTTAGATACGGTTAATTTGAAATATTCTCTGGTTAGACAAGGAAATAATGGAAATGCATCCCACCCGGAGAAATTAATACTTAATTTAGTTTTAAGTTCGAGAAAGAATTTATGCGCATTTTCTATTACATTGACTATATCGCTGTCAGTTGATAATTGAACATCACCAAATCCCCTTCTTGAACGGGTGCCCAGTCCACCTAAACAGAGCATTAATAACAAAGAATATTTAGCACAATTAAAAATCAATTCTTCACTTTCTCTTACGGTCGCTGCTAAGGTAAGGGATATTTTAAAATTGTCATTTGGGGTTAATGCGGGTCTTCTAGCATCATTACCTGGAGCTTTGTGAGGTAATCTTGGATATTCAGAGGTTTTCGGATTCCCAATAGTTTTTACAATAATTGAAGAACACTTATTTGAGCTTCCGAATACAAATTCCTCTGCAGTTTGTAATTTTACGATATTATTTCCTATGACCCCTCCCATCATTGCTCGTAACCACCATCTCATTCCGCCACGAATGGATGGCGGTCTTAATTCAGAATGTTTTGTTGGTTTAGAACCTCCTAAAAACATTGGCGTAATAAGTTTGCATTGAAATTCTTCAGTCGTTAAATTTTTCACATTTATTTTTCCTTTAATTAGCTAGAAATATTATTTATTAAATTTCACCAAGCTATTTAATTCGAGATAAAATCTTTATGGGGAGAAAACATAATTATTCTGCATAGTGCCCCCTCTTAAACATTCGGAATAAACAACTATATGCTTTTACATAAATATGCAAGCAAATTAAATTTCAAAAAATAAACAGCAGAATCCGGCCAGAATAATAATCAGCGAATTGAAAATACAAAATAATAGTTGAAAAGAAAATGAAAATTAATTATTAATAACGATATCAAATAAAAATTTATTAAAGAGAATCTATCATTTCTACGATTTTAATAAGAAGAGTGACAAGGTTACATAGATTTTTTGCAAAAATGATTAATACTGAAATCCAGACTTATAAACAAAAAATCTAATTAATGCATACATTATTTTACTGGGTATAGAATAATGTATCTGATGTTCAGTTAACACAAACATTAATGATTTGTATTCTAAAATGGCTTCATGGCATCTGATAATAGTTGATGAAATTTAATGAGGCATAAAATCTAATACTCTGTAATGTTGGGGACTCATTCTGTGTAATTCAATCCATTCGAACACTCTGGGAATAAACAAAAATAATATATTTATTGATTGATCTGATTTTCAACTGCTTGTTCAAAGATTATACATTTTCAATCCTCTCCTAGCGAGTATTTAATGTTTTGCTATTCTCCCCCCTTTACCCTAATCAAAATATTCTTTATTTTGCATTTGAAAAAAGCAAAAAGCCGGATATATAAGTTCATTTTATATAAGTTTTATAGGTACCGGCTACCGAGGCTTTCTTATTTTCTTTTAAATAATGTTCAGTAAGTTGGCTTGGGGAGAAGTCCCTACCCAGTCCCTACTTTAAAGACCAAGAGTCATCGGGATTTTATATTCTTAGAGCAATCAAAAACCCCGAATTCTTTCGATTTTCGGGGTTTCCTGTACACCCAGCCGGATTCGAACCGGCGACCTGCTGATTAAGAGTCAGATGCTCTACCAGCTGAGCTATGAGTGCGGTGCAAATTTACGGAAATTTCACTTCCTTACAAAAGAGATTTTTCGCTTTTTTAGATTTGTTAAAATGACTTGAAAATTGAATGAAATACCAGCTTTTATATGAGAGATTTGCATACCTCTTATTGCAAGATATGCAAATCTTTAAATGTTTTATCTGTACATTTTCCCTACAACTTTCCCTTTATAGGTAATTTTGTCTTTTCCAAGTATTAGTTCATTGCCGTCCAGGAATATACGCGGAGCGCGGAGTACAAAATCAAGGTGGGTCTTAGCTTTATTCAATCCCCCCATAAATTTGTTATTGCCTAATCCGAAGTGGGCAGTACCATATACTGCTTCATCTTCTATTATTACACCATATATTTGGCTGAACGGATTAAGCCCTATTCCAATCTCGGCAATCTGATAAATATTTTTATCACTCACATTTTCCAGCATTTTTTTAATTTGGCGGGCGTCCTCGCCTCCATTGATTGCTGTTACTTTTCCCTTTTCAACTATTAATTCTACCGGAGTCTTTACTATTCCATACCCTACAACAGCACCATCAATTACAATTTTCCCCTCTCCCGATGCTTCTATTATAGATGTATTAACTTCAATATCGGGGAATGTAGAACTCTTCCCGAAAATACCGAGGGACGTTTCCATATTCCCCTGTCTTCCCTTAATTACTGCATTAAGATGAGTTCCTTTTTCCGAAAAGATTGTAATCCGTTCACTCTTTGTTAGAAGATCTTTCAAAGCGGAGGCAGTTTTCTTGAGTGAAACAAAATCGGCCTTGGCGCCATATTTATAAAGAGTTTCGAAAGTAGCCCCTGTCATTGAAAACATTTTCTTTTTAGAATCAAGCGCATCCCTTATTTCCTTTGCATGATAAAGGGAAACGGTAGTTGGAGAAATAATAATATCGGCCTCTTTTAACAGCGCAATTAAATTCTTCGGGAAAAGATATTTGGAACCTTGAGTTTTCCCCAATATAAATATGGCAATATTGTTACCGGGTATAAATAATTCAGCACCTTTGGCAAGGTAGTCATACACACGCGGGTCTGTCTCTACATCTGCAATAATCAATAATTTGTTGTTAGGCTTTATCTCTACATTGTTAGCATAGAATTTTGCAAGAGTTAAAAGTATTTCTGTTTCTAATTTTGTTTTACTCATAATATTCACGTATTTTATTTTAGATGTATAGTTAATTTAATTATTGCTATGTAAAAATTGAAAATTTATTTTTGGCAGATTTATCTGGCTGGTAAATTTGGGCGGACCGTAACTCTTGTTAACTATTACTTTAATATTAAACGATGAAAAGAATAAAGATGACTTTAGTCTTCTTCAAGAGGAACAATATTATCCACTTCATCAATAAAAAGTTTTGAACATTTATCCCCTTTAAATTTGCCTGTCTTCTTGCAGTTTTCGTGATTATCAAGAATTTCTTTTCTGGTCTTAAGGGCAGGATCAACGTCAAAATTGTTTAGATCATCATTGCACTCAGTGCAAAAATTGGTATCATTTGAAATCGATTCTTCTTTTTTATGAATCGGTTTCTTCTTTTTTGTTGTACTCATTTACTGGTTCCCACTCTGTACCCTGACAAGGAAGCAAATTCATGTCAGGATGTTTGTCGAATTTTAAACAGATAACAGCAGTTTTATCAAAAAAGTTGCACGAAGAACAAAGTGAATGTTCAAGCACTTCGTTATTCAATTCCAAAAACAGGCGGTACTGAATAAAAGCCGGCTGAAGAATAACACCATATATTGCCAAAGCCAATAAAGTCCACCAATAAGGTGATTCTATATATCCAGATAGGATCCACATGACGGGTATAAAAATAGCCGTCCTTATAATGCCCCAAAATACAATAGAACCCATTATGCCACTGATTATCTTAATCAAAATTATGAATATGCTTGGAATTATCAAATAGGACATGGAAGATTTTTTTACCGGTCATTTCTTTGAAAATACAGCAATGTTTTTTAATAGGAAAAAGGTTCAAATTGAACTAGTTCATTTCTATTAATTTATATCTTTTCTTCATTATTTATGCACCTTAAAGACTTAATTTCACCCTTAATAGAAGTACCTTAATATTGATTATGAAATTGCTTTTCCTAAGCTATTCCTTTAACTTTAATAATATAATTAAGATATTTATCTATATTTAAGGAAATTCACCTTGAGCGAAGAAATTAAGAATGAAACCCCGCGTCCTCCGCAGAAACAAAGAAAATATTACTATAATAGAAATAGATACCGGCCAAATCAGAACCGGCAGAACCCGAACCAGTCGCAGGAAGGGAGAAGGGAAAGTTTTCACACTTCCTTTAAGAAGGTTAGCATAGTTGTTCCTCTATATAATGAAGAAGAATCGCTAAAACCCCTTTATGTGGAATTGAAAAAGGTGCTTAGGGCAATAAATATAGACCACGAAATTATTTTTGCAGATGACGGCAGTACCGATAAATCCCTCTCAATTATAAAAGAATTTGCTAAACCGGATAACAGAGTTAAATATATAAGCTTCAGAAAGAATTACGGCAAAGCCGCTGCTTTGCAGGTTGCCTTCAAAATAGCTACAGGCGATGCTGTAATTACAATGGATGCTGATTTGCAGGATGAACCATCCGAAATTCCCAACCTCTTAAAGAAATTAGATGAGGGCTATGACCTCGTTTCCGGCTGGAAGAAAAAAAGATTTGATCCTTTTATTAAGAAATATACATCACGCTTCTTTAATTACATTACCCGTTTGTTTTCCGGTATTAAGATTCATGATTTTAACTGCGGCCTTAAAGCATACAGAAAAGAAGTGGCAGACAGCATAAATATTTACGGTGAACTGCACCGCTATATTCCCGTCCTTGCAGCATGGCAGGGATTTAGAATTACTGAAATTCCGGTTAAGCATAATCCGCGCCGCTATGGTAAAACCAAATACGGTATATCAAGATTTTTTAAAGGATTTGTGGATCTTCTTACTGCAATTTTCACAACAAGGTTCATTAACCGCCCAATGCATTTTTTCGGATTTGCAGGCTCTTTATCATTTTCAACAGGACTCTGTTTAAACGGTTATTTAACAATAGAATGGTTCCGCGGAAGAGCATTAAGCAACCGCCCGCTTCTGTTCCTCGGTATGCTTCTTATTATTGTAGGCGTACAGTTATTTGCAATCGGTTTAATTGGCGAAATGATTGTCCATAACAGCCATAATGAAAAGGAATATATTGTTAAAGAAAAGAAATCATAGCCCTGCTATGTTTTTTCAAGCCTTTAATAGTTCGTATTAATAAATGTCTCGGCCATAATGAAAATTACAATATTATCGGCGGCTTATCCTTACCGCGGGGGACTTGCTCATTTTACCAGTTTACTCTATACTGAATTGGCTAAAGAACATGACGTAACGGTTGTTACCTTTAAACGGCAATATCCTGAATTTTTATTTCCGGGCGCTTTTCAGAAAGAATCGGATGATAAACAGCTTCTCAAAATTCCCACATGGCAATTAGTTGATTCCTTAAATCCTATCAACTGGATAAATGCAGGAATAAAAATTAAAAAAACCCGCCCCGATCTATTAATTATTAATTTCTGGCTCCCATTTTTCGGGCCTTCTTTCGGTACTATTTCACGTATTGTTAAAAGCAGCCGGAAAACCCAAGTCATTTCCATCTGCCATAATATTTTTCCTCACGAAAGAAGAGTGTTCGATAAAAGTTTTACAAAGTATTACCTTAACAGTGTTGATAGCTGTGTGCTTCTTTCACACAGGCTTGAGCAGGATTTAAAAATGTACAAAATAGATGCAGTATTTAAAACCTTATTCCACCCGGTTTATTCAATTTTCGGCGAACCTGTTAGCAAACAGGAAGCTAAGGATTTCCTTAAAATAAGCGGCGAAAAAATTATCCTATTCTTCGGGCATATTAGAGAATATAAAGGCCTTGGCAATCTTCTTGAGGCTTTTGCAATCCTTAAAGATAAAATTGATCTGAAATTGATAATTGCGGGGGAATTCTATTCGGATCAGGATGTTTATCAGAAACAAATTGATGAATTGAATTTGCGAGATAAAATCTTCCTTTTCAATAATTTTATCCCTTCATCCGATGTAAAATACTATTTCTCCGCTGCTGATGCAGCAATTCTCCCATACAGAAATGCAACTCAAAGCGGCATTGTACAAATAGCCAACAATTTCTTAAAACCGGTTATTGCATCCGATGTTGGAGCAATGGCAGAATCCGTACTTGAGAACAAAACAGGGTTTTTAGTTGTAAAAAATAATCCGGAAAAACTGGCCGAGGCTATTTTAAGATTTTATAATGAAAAGAAAGAAAGTGAATTTGCCGAGAATATAAAAAGTGAGATAGAACGCCTTTCATGGAAAAATTTTGTTAACGGTTTAATGGAATTATTTAAATAACAGTTTCTCTAAGTTCTTACTTAAAATTTTCATACAGTTAATACAATAGATTTCAATTACATGGTTTCATAACCTTAAAAAGAATATTTTAGATTTATATCGGGAGAATAAATGAGCAAGCAAGTAAAAAAACAGGCACCTGTAAAAAAAGAAAAACAAAACGGGCTTTCCGGATTTGATTTGGGCAAGTATATCCCTGAAAAATTCAGAACGTTAGCTGCAATACTCGGCATTCTGATTTTACTTATTATCTTTTTCAGCCCTGTAATGTTCGGCGATAAAACAATTGATTCAGGTGACATTCTGCAGATGAAAAGCACACGTGCTTATATTGAAAAAAGCCATGACGGCTTTTCACTTTGGAATCCGTACCTTTTCGGCGGTATGCCGGCTTATGCAACTTCTACACAATTGCGCTGGTTTGATCTTTCTTCATCGGTTTATTCTCTTGTTACAAGAATTTACTCGGCGGTCTTTTCAAATTACGAGGCAATATATACATTTAGCTTCCTGCTTATGGGCATTATGGCATTCCTCTTTATGCGATCCCGGGGCGCAGGCAATGGAATAAGTTTCTTTGTAGCCGCATCAATGGTCTTCGGTACGGGATTAACCGTATTATACTTTATAGGGCATGAAACAAAATTAATGAGCCTTGCCTGGCTTCCATTTTTACTAATGATGCTGCTTAAATTCCAGAAACAAATTAAATGGCTGGATGTACTCCTGTTTACTCTGGCCATGCATTTTCTTGTACTCGTTGCGCACATTCAAATAGTTTATTATATAGTTTTACTTACTGTAATTTATTTCATCTTTTATTTTATTTATTCCGCTGTTATTAAAGACCGCGGTTTAACAAAACAGTTGTTAAAATCTCTCGGCATTATGGCAGCAGCAGCGGTAGTTGCAGTCTGTATGTCATTTGATACTTATATGCAGCTTTATGAATATGCACCATACTCACAAAGAGGAGGCAGCGGAATTACCGAAAATGTGCAGGCTGCAAAAGATAAAACCGGTACCGAGCAGTACGCAAGCAATACCCGCTGGTCATTCTCCCCGGGTGAAGTTACAACCTTTTTAATCCCTTCATACTTCGGATTCGGTAATTCGCAATATAACGGTGAATTATCAGGCGGACAGGATATGAAGGTAAATACTTATTTCGGCCCAATGAACGATGGCGTTGACGCAGCTATGTATATGGGAGTTATTATTTTTATTCTTGGAATGCTTGCTTTCTTTATTAAATGGAAAGAACCTTTTATAAAATTTCTGGCTATTGTAACAGGGCTTTTCCTGCTGCTTTCTTTCGGTAAGAATTTCACACTGATATATAATCTGGCTTACAACTACCTGCCTAAATTTGATACTTTCAGGGCGCCGTCAATGATACTGGCAGTAATTCAGGTTCTATTCCCAATCCTTGCAGGATTTGGAGTTATGGGTATTATTGAAGCTAAGGAGAAAAAAAATATTAAATTCTCAAACGGAATAAAATACACAGCCATTATTTTTTCTGCAATTGCAATATTGTCATTAATTCTTACTTCTGTATTTTCAGGCTGGATGATTGAAAGGGTTGGCAGCTATGCCAATTCCATTGCTCAGTCAAATAATCAGTCATCGCAAATGTTTACAGCATTCACTCAATATATTGCAGATATGTTTACCGGCGATATTCATATAAATTTAATTATTATTGCGCTTCTATTCTGGGTAATTTATTTATTCCTGAATTCAAAAATCAGTAAAACCATTTTAATAACGGGAATATGTGTCTTAGCTTTATTCGACCTTTACAGAATTAGCAGCAGAAGCGCAACATACCAAAGTGCCGAGGAATTAAATGCTATGTATAATCAACCGGGTTATGTTACTGCAATTAAACAGCAGAATGATAAAGAGCCGTTCAGAATTATAAGCCTGAAACAGGGCCAGGATATTCCTTCAATGATTGGTTCCGTGAACTATTCTGCAAATTATCATACAAGTTTCCTTTTGGAAGATATTGCCGGGTATTCATCTGCCAAATCAAAATATTTCAATGATTTATATGTATCAAATTTAATTACAGCTCCTCTTTTTTGGAGAATGGTTGGCGTTAAATATATAGTTACAAGCCGGGCCATTCCGGAAGGTGTTCCCGGTTACGCTCTTGTAGGCCAGGATAAAACAAGCTTTGTTTACAGGAATGAGGCAGCACTCCCCCGTGCATATTTCGTAGATAGTGTTGAGGTTAAAAGCGCTCCCGAATTCATTGAACTTATTTCTAAAGAAGCATTCGACCCGAAGAAAAAAGCATTTGTCGAAAATGCTGATTTCAAAATTGATGTTCCCGGGCCTGCTGCTTACACAAAAATAACAGGCTATACTGATGAAAGATTAAATCTTGAAGCAAACGCAACAGGAAATAATTTCTTATTCTTCAGCACCAATTACATGCCTAAAGGATGGAAAGCTTTAATTGACAACAAAGAAACTAACATATACAGGACAAATCATAGTTTTATGGGTATTATAGTTCCCGAAGGGAAACATAATGTGGAATTTATTTATGCACCTTCAAGCTTTTATTTGGGGAAAAATATATCTCTTATCTTGAATATTCTGCTCTTTGCGGGAATTATTGCCGCTGTAGTCTTTTTGTTCAGGAAAAAGAAAGCTGTTGTTGCAGCTTAGAGAATGATAGAAAGGATTAAACAGCTTGTCCGCCATTCGGCAATTTACAGTATAAACAGTGCTGCCGAAAAAGCAGTGGGAGTTATTATACTCCCGCTGATGACGCATTATTTTCCTCCCGGTCAGTATGGCAACTGGGATCTTCTTGATACAAGCATAACTATCCTTGCTGAAGTACTTTTAATAGGCTTTGGCGCTGTGATTATTCTTTTTAACAATCAGAAAGAATTTCCATACGAAAAGAAATCATCATTTTTCACGTTATCTCTTTTCCTTGTACTTGTCGCCATTATTTTTACAGGTATAGTTGAAATATTCCTTCAATACAACATAGCCCCAATACATATCCGGCCTGAAATTGTAAGTATAATCAAAATATGTTCATATATTACTGTTGTAAGGCTCTTTAATAATTTCTTTTTCGGCAAACTGCGTGCCGATGAAAGGCCCGTTTATTACACTATTACCAACTCCGTAAAACTATTTATAAGAACTGGATTAATAATTTATTTTATAAAATTTACGGAACATGGATGGGAAGGCGCATTCTATTCCGCTTTAATTGCCGAAGGAATTATATTCATGTCTTTTGCTCCTGTTGCATTCAGAAATATGAAAATAAAATTGAATATAGGAGCGTTGAAAGCATCTTTGGCAATAGGAGCGCCTCTTATGCTTGGTTCAATTGGTTTTAACATTCTAAATCTTAGTGACAGATATGTTATTAAACTATTAATTGGTGAAGACCCTCTCGGCATCTATGCCGTAGGATACAGAGTTGCAGGTATTCTTAATATGTTTTTAGTCCTGCCATATATATTGACTTTACTACCGGCTACTTTCAAAGTTTACAAACAGCCCGATGATAAAAGATATTTTAGTAAACTGATGACTTATTCGGCATTCTTTTTTGTTTGGGGATTTGTTGCCCTTTCTCTTTTCAGCAAAGAGATAGTAAGAATATTAGGACAGCAGCAGTCATATCATATTGCATACATTGTTGTACCTCTTATTGCTCTTGGTTACGTTTTCAGCGGAATGAGGATGACTGCTTCACTCGGTATGATGCTAACAAAAAATACAAAGCATATTGCATCTACCACATTAATTTCCGCTGCATTAAATATAATTCTCAATTTTATTTTTATTCCTATCTATGGAATAATGGCGGCTGCCGTAAATACACTTCTTGCATATATGCTTTTTTATTTTCTTACATTGTATAAATCAAGTCAATATTATAAGATTAATTATGAAACAAAAAAACTTGCAGTGTTGATTGCTACAGGCTCTGTTTTAGGTTCTGTTATTTATTTCTTCCCCGATACAAGCCTGGCAGTGACAATTATCATTAAATTATTGATTATTATCTCATTTCCATTCATACTTTATCTTTTTCATTTTTATGAAAAAGCGGAATTGAATATATTATCGAATAAAGAAAAATTGTTTGATTTTATAAAAGGCATCTTTACAAAACAAAGATAATTAACATACGGTAAAATTTTTAATGAATAAACGGGTTTTAATAATAACATATTACTGGCCTCCAAGCGGCGGAATTGGGGTTCACAGATGCCTTAAGTATGCAAAGTACCTCCGTAATTTCGGATGGGAGCCGGTTATATGCACTCCTGATAATCCCGAATACCCTATTCTTGACGAGGGTAATTTCAAAGATGTACCCGAAGGGATTACAACTATTAAAACCAAAATCTGGGAACCTTATTCCCTCTTCAAAGTAATTACGGGAAAGAAGAAAGAAGAAAGAATCCATAACGTATTCCTTGAAGAAGAAAAAGCAGGAGCAGCTACAAAACTCGGCATCTGGATAAGAGGCAATCTTTTTATTCCCGATGCAAGGCGATTCTGGATAAGTCCCGCGGTAAACTTCCTCTCAAAATATCTTAAGGATAATCCCGTTGATGCAATGTTTACAAACGGCCCGCCTCATTCTACGCATATGATAGCTTATGGAGTTAAAAGAAAATTGAATATTCCATGGCATGCTGATTTTCAGGATCCATGGACGCAGGTGGATTATTTCCCTCAATTAATGCTTAACCCAATATCAAAAATGATCCATGAGAAAATGGAGCAGAGAATTTTTCAATACGCCGATAAGGTTACAATCTGCAGCGAGACATGGAAACATGACCTTGAATCAATAGGAGCAAAAAATGTAGATGTTATAGTTTGGGGCTATGATGAAGATGACTTTAAGGATATACCCCGTGAACTTTCTAGAAAGTTTACATTAAGCCATTTTGGAAGCCTCGGCCCGGATAGAAATGCATCTACTTTGTGGCGTGTACTTTCAGAAATCTCATCAGGCAATCCGCAATTTAAAAAAGATCTTGAAATAGAACTTGTAGGTTTTATTGGACATTCAATTCTAAATGAGATAGAAAAACTAGGCTTAAAAGATAATTTAAAGAAATCCGAACACATACCAAGGGCACAGGCGTTAACCAAGATGTGCTCTGCGCAGGTACTTCTATTGATTTTAAATGATATGCCAAACGTTAACGGCAGGCTCCCCGGTAAATTATTTGAATACCTTGCAAGCAGAAGACCAATACTAGTCATAGGGCCGGAAGAAAGCGATGCGGCTAAAATTGTTGCCGGCGTTAATGCAGGAGATGCATGTAATTTTAATGATTACGGGAAAACCAAAAACGTTATCCTTTCTTTATATGATAAATTCAGAAAAAATAATCTTGCCAATAACCAGACTCCTATTTCACAATATTCCAGTTTAAACTTAACAGGCAAACTTGCGTCGTATCTTGATATAATAAGCGGTAAATAGAATGATTAAGAATAATACAGATAAAATAAAAATACTTTGCTTCACCGATACTAACAGCGGCCGCGATGTGGAGATGATTCTTCCTATACGTTATTTTGCAGAAAGATTTTTAAATTGTTCGTTTGAACATACTGTAAGTTTTGATATATACCAGGCTTACAAGAAAAAACCGGATATTATTTTCACTCCTAATGTAATTGGTTCAACTCTATATTATAAAATTGCACATTATGCACATGAGCAGAACATTCCTTTGTTTTCATTAATATCCGAAGGAAATTTTAGGACTGATGGTTTTTTCGATTATTGGGGCTTTAACAAAGATAAAGCATTTTTTCAGGATTATGTATGCTGCTGGTCCGAGCGCACAAAAAAATTCCTTCTCGAGAAGGAACCTCAGTATAAAGATAAAATAGTACTTACAGGCGGCACAGGATTTGACCGCTATAAAATTTATAAATTTGCAGAAAAAGAAACATTCCTCAAAAAATATAATAAAACCGGGTATAAAAAAATTATCGGGTATGCGGGATGGGCTTTCGGGAAACTTTGCCATAAAAGAGGTATTTCCGAACTGATTTTTGTTTTGGGGAATGACCCTTCCAAATTGGAATGGGTTGAAAGCATGCGTCAAAGAGTTCGTGATATTCTAAAAGATGCAATCACTAATAATCCGGATACTCTTTTTATACTCAAAAAACATCCGCAGGAAAATTCTCCCGAGCGTACCCAGGAAGTTGTAAACGAAATGAGCGAAATAACCGGGTATGATAATGTATTGTATTTAAGCGAAGAAGAACCGCTTCATGCTTTAATTGGTATTTCAGATTTATGGACCTGTTTTGAATCTACCACATCTATGGAAGCATGGCTGATGGGTAAGCAGACTATTTTTATTAATCCGGAAACTGATTTTTACCGTGATCCGAATTATAAAAGCTCAGCACTCGTACAGAATTATTCGGATTTCCAAAAGACTATTGATGAATTTTATAACACGGGCAGAATAGCACAGTTCTTTCTTCCTAAAATAGAAGCTAACCGGGATGAACTTTTAAGAAATGTTATAGGCTTCAGTGACGGATATAACCATATCCGTGCTTCTTATTATCTTAGCAAAACAATTGAGAAAGCTAAAACTAATAAGCCCGAATATAAATTTAACTTCCTCTATTTCTTATACCACATATTCACCATTGTGGGAGGAGCATTTTATATACCTTCATTTTATAGAAGATTATATAAATTTAATAAACATCTCTGGGTGTTCGAAAATTTTAAAATGAAGGATGTTGAGAAGCTCTATTCCAGATATTCCCCCTACATGGATGAATTTTACTCAAAAAATGACATTCCGGGACGCTTTAAACGGGGCGAATTGTTTAATTCCATTTTTAATGTCTGATAAATTCAATAATTTTGTATAAAACTTCGGAAAAATAAAATGCTTGACGGCAAAACAATATTAATTACAGGCGGAACGGGTTCGTTCGGCAAAAAATTTATTCAAACAACTTTAAAAAGGTTTCATCCTAAAAAAATTATCATCTATAGCAGGGATGAACTAAAGCAATTTGAAATGCAGCAAAATCCCTCTTTCAGCAAAGATGGTGTTTTGATGCGCTATTTCATAGGCGATGTGCGTGATGAAAAGAGAATGCTCCGTGCTTTTGAAGGTGTGGATATAGTAATTCATGCGGCAGCATTAAAGCAGGTTCCCGCCGCTGAATACAATCCTTTTGAAGCTGTCAAAACAAATATCATCGGCGGGCAAAATGTAATAGATGCATCTTATGCCGGGGGAGTTAAGAATGTTATTGCATTAAGCACAGATAAGGCTGCCGCCCCAATAAATCTTTACGGCGCTACCAAATTATGCTCGGATAAATTATTTGTCGCAGCCAATAATTACCGGGGAATACATGATATTAAATTTTCCGTTGTACGTTACGGAAACGTGATGGGAAGCCGCGGTTCGGTAATTCCATTTTTCCTCCAGAAAAAGAAAGAGAATAAACTGCCAATCACTGACGATAGAATGACACGTTTCAACATTACACTTCAGGAAGGGGTAAATTTTGTAATTGAATCCCTTGAAAGAATGTGGGGGGGCGAATTATTTGTTCCTAAAATTCCGTCATATAAAATTCTTGACCTCGCCAAAGCCATTGCCCCGGATGCTAAACTTGATATAGTTGGCATTAGGCCGGGAGAAAAATTGCACGAGGAAATGATCACTGTTACTGATTCAATTAACTCTATTAATTTCAAAGACTATTATGTAATACTTCCTTCCATACCGGTGTGGGATGTTGAAAAATTCCGGAAAGAAAGCAATGGAAAAGAAGGCAAATTCTGCGATTACGGATTCAGCTATAACAGCGGATCCAATGAACAATTCTTGAGCGTTGATGAATTAAAAGAATTAATTATTACAAATGTTGAAGGCGCTAAAGATATTATTTATGGTGACTAAATGAGTAAAATATATTCCTACGGAAAACAAACAATAGAGAATGATGATATCCAGGCGGTAATAGAAGCATTGAAGTCCGATTGGATGACACAAGGGCCGACCATTAAAAAATTTGAAGATGCATTAATGGAGAAATTCGGAGGAAGTTATTGCTCTGCTGTATCAAACGGCACAGCCGGACTTCATATGATTGCACTTGGGCTCGGGTGGAAACCGGGAGATATTGTTCTTACCGTACCCATTACATTTCTTGCAAGCGCAAACTGTATTCTCTATGCAGGAGCTGCACCCGATTTTGTAGATATTGATCCTGTCACATATACTATAGATACAAATAAGCTTGAAGAAAAGATCCTGGCGTATAAAAAACAGAATAAATCCGTTAAAGCTGTTGTTGCCGTTGATTATGCCGGACAGCCGTGCAATTGGGAAGCATTAAAAAACCTTTCTGCCAAATACGGATTTCAACTTGTTAATGATAACTGCCACGCTCTCTGTGCGGAATATAAAGGCAGTGTTAAGTATGCAGTTGAATATGCCGATGCGGTTAATCTTAGCTTTCATCCTGTTAAACACATTACCACAGGGGAAGGAGGCGCTGTAATTACGAACCATAAAGATGTTGATGAGAAAATAAAAATTTTCAGAACTCACGGATTGACTAAAGATGAAAATATCATGGAAAAGTCAGACGGGCCATGGTATTATGAGATGCATATGCTTGGGTACAATTATAGAATTACCGATTTCCAATGTGCACTTGGAATTTCTCAACTTAAAAAACTTGAGCGCTTCGTAAAGAGAAGAAGAGAGATTGCCAAATTCTATGATAATGCTTTTGCAAATAACGAATTTCTGCAGATTCCTCTTACAGCTCCGGATTCTAAACACTCCTACCATTTATATCCGCTTAGAGTAAAATACAATAAGCTCCCTTTCAATAAGAAGGATTTTTTTGCGAAACTTAAAGATAAGGGTATACTTGGCCAGGTTCATTACATTCCTGTTCATCTTCAGGCATATTACAGGGATCATTTCAATTTCAAGAAGGGAGATTTTCCTGAATCGGAAAAATTTTATGAAGAGGAAATATCAATTCCCCTTTACCCTACTTTAAATGATGACGACCTCCAATATATTTCTAAAACCATATTAGATATTGTAAACGGCATTAAATGAAAGCCTTTATTGTTACGGAAGGTTACCAAAGTACAGGGTACGGACACATAACAAGGTGCCTTTCCATTTATCAGGCTTTTATGAATGAAAATATTAAACCTTTAATGCTTGTTAACGGGGATGAAGATGCAAAACATTTTTTATCCGATGCTGATTATGAATTGTTTAACTGGCTTGATAATCCGCAACCGCTCTATAATAAAATTAAAAACTCCGACATTGTAATTGTAGATTCATACAAAGCCGGAGTGGAAATTTATAAAGAGTTATATAAAAATACTAAATTACTTGCTGCGGTAGATGACTTCATGCGCCTTGATTATAATGCTCATGTAATTATTAATGGAACAATCGGGTCTGAGACATTTAATTACAAAAGAAACAATTCCACTGAATATCTGCTTGGCGCTAAATATATCCCTTTGCGTAAAGAGTTTTGGAATGTTGAAGAGAAGAAAATAAATATTAACATCTCGGATATCCTGATAACAATGGGCGGGCAGGATGTAAGGAATCTTACACAGCCGATTTTGGAACACCTGCTTATTGAGTTTCCTAATTTCAATTATCATGTTGTGGCAAAGAAAAATTTCAATATTGATTTTGCTCAGTTTGAAAAACTTGAGAATGTAAACTTTATCTATGATGCCGATGCATTAAAAATGAAAGAGCTGATGCTTAATTGCGATGTTGCGGTAACAGCGGCAGGACAGACAATCTATGAACTTGCCCGAACCGGCATTCCATCTATTGCCATAGTCGTAGCAGATAACCAAATTAAAAACCTTCAGGGATGGATAACCACAGGGTTTATTTCAAAAGAATTATATTATAACAGCGATTCCCTGCTTAGCGATATAGCCGAAGAAATTAACTATCTTAACAGCCCCGGAACCCGAATGGGCTATTCCATTATCGGCCAAAGTTCCATAGACGGTAAAGGAGCCAATTATATCTGCGCCCGGCTGCTTGCAAAATTCCGGAAAGAAACCGCATTCTACTTTCGTAATGCCCGTATAGAGGATGCCAAAATTGTTTATGACCTGTCAAATGATCTTCTTGTAAGAGCAAATTCTATTAATCAGGATATAATTGACTGGGAGAAACACATTATTTGGATGCGGAGTAAAGTAGGTGATCCGAATCATTTGTTCCTTTTAGTTTTTTCCCGTGAACATAAGTTTATCGGGCAGGTACGTTTTAATAAAACTAATGATGCTGCAGAGGTTGGAATAAGTATTACCGGGCAATTCAGAGGCAAGAGCCTTTCCTCAGTGATATTACAAAATGCCTGCAAAGAATTTTTTATTCAATTTCCGGATGTTAATATAATTCGCGCATTAATTCGTCCTGAAAATCAATCTTCTATTAGAAGTTTTAATAAAGCCGGTTTTGTTTTTGATTCTACCGAATCCATAAACAACGAAATTTTTAATTTATATTTGTTAAAGAAATGAATATTAAAATTGCCAGCCATACCATTAGCGTAGGAAACCCGGCTTTTATTATAGCCGAACTTTCTGCTAACCACAATCATAATTTTGACATTGCAGTTAAGACTATTGAAGCCGCAAAGGATGCAGGTGCAAATGCAATTAAACTGCAAACCTATACAGCCGATACAATAACATTAGATTGTGATAACGAATATTTTCAGATCAGGCAGGGTACTATTTGGGATGGAACAACACTTTATAAATTATATAAGCAGGCATACACTCCCTGGGAATGGCAGCCAAAATTAAAAAAAATAGCCGAGGATCTTGGATTAGTATGCTTCTCTTCTCCATTTGATAAATTAGCAGTAGATTTTCTTGAAAAAATTAATGTCCCGGCTTATAAAGTAGCTTCTTTTGAAATAACGGATATACCTTTAATTCAATACATAGCTTCGAAAGGAAAACCAGTAATAATATCCACCGGAATTGCAGACGAAGAAGATATTCAACTTGCTATTGATACCTGCAAGAAAGCAGGCAATGATAAAATTATTCTATTGAAATGTACTTCCGAATATCCGGCCCCATATTCAAGGATGAACCTTAAGGCTATTCCATATTTAATAGATAAATTTAATACCATAGTTGGTTTGTCCGATCATTCAATGGGTATTGCCGCTCCGGTAGCTTCTATTGCTCTTGGAGCACTCGTTATTGAAAAACATTTAATTCTTGATAGAAAAATCGGCGGGCCCGATTCACAATTTTCACTTGAACCTAATGAATTCAAAGAGATGGTTACTGCTATCAGGCAGACTGAAGAAGCACTTGGAAATGCTGAATTATTGAGAGATGAAAAAGTGATTAAAAGCAGACAATTTTCAAGATCTTTATTTGCTGTTAAAGATATTAAAAAAGGCGAATTATTTACAGAAGATAATGTACGTTCTATCCGCCCCGGATTTGGATTACATCCTAAACATCTGCCTGATATTCTGGGTAAAAAAGCAAACCGTGATATAAAAAAGGGTTTACCCATAGATGAAAAAGATTTAAATTACTTTTAATAAGTATTAAAAACTGCATTGATTTGAATGTTTTCATTTATTATTATTTATATGTTATAATATTAGTATCTGGAATTAATTTTCTTTTTTGAATATAAACAAGTTATTTTCTCTGGGAGGAGTAAATGAAAAACAAAATAGCTTTATTAATTTTATTTTTTAGTTTGTGCTTTTCAGCGTGCAAGAAAGATGACGGCATTACAGCCTCTACATCTATTGATATAGCACACCTTAACTTTTCAGACTATGGAATTGTTTTAACATCAACACAGACAAATATTTATTATGGAGCTTATGATGGAAGGGTTTTATATGACAACGGAAAATTTAAAATGTGGTATAGTAATAGTTATGGCAATGACCAATATGACATTGGCTATGCTGAATCTAATGACGGTATTATCTGGACAGTAGTCACACCACATGCTATAACACAGGGTGATGCAGGTTCGTGGGATTCTTATGGCGTTCATGTCGGTGGAATCATTAAAGATGGCAATACATACAAGCTATACTACTGCGGCCAATCAACAGCTAATGATGTAACAACTAAAAAAATTGGGTATGCAACTTCAACAGATGGCCTTTCTTGGACAAAACATGGTTTAATAACTGCAAGCGGAGTTAATATCTATGGTTATAATACCGATGTAATTAATGTTAATGGCATTTATTATCTTTATTATGGAAATTCTACGGAGGTGGGCGTTATCACTTCTTTGGATGGAATTAACTGGACAAAAAGCAGCACTATGATTATTAGCGCTTCACAATCCTGGGAAGGCACCAAAATTTGGTCATGTTCTGTTATTTATGAAGACAACAAATTTAAAATGTTATATATGACGCAAAATTTCAACTATTTTGGGTATGCAGAATCATCTGATGGAATAAATTGGACTAAATCGAGTCGGCCTATTTGGGGAAATGCAACATCTGATATTAGAGGCCCCTTCATTAGAAAAGTTAATAATAATTATTATTTATATTATTCAACACAGACAAACAACTATATTAGCGGTATTGGTGTAGCTGTTGCAACTGTAAATTGAGAGAACTATATAAGAAACTTTTCTAGCGCGCACTATTGCGCGCTTTTTTTATGCCAAGACGTCTTAAAAAGAATCACAACATCAAAATATGCCTCACATAAGAATTAATAAAACTAATAACAGGATGCGAAATGGAATTTACCGGAGTAAATAATATATAGAATTAATAAATTCTTTATTTATAGCAATGAAAATAGAGGTAAAGAGGTAAAGAGGTAAAGAGGTAAAGAGCAAAAGAGGTAAAAAAATATCTAAACAAATCGATATTAACAGCTTAGGTAAATAATCTTTTATAAGAATTCTGGAAAGTCGTATGCTAAAACTATCAAGAATGCTATATTAAAGTCCACATACATTTCTTGCCTGACACTCATTTATATATTATTTTATAAGGTATGGATAAAAAAGTAAATATAATAATTCAGGCACGGGTAGGATCAACACGCCTGCCGAATAAAATCCTTAAAGACCTTTGCGGTAAACCTGTCCTTTGGCACGTGATTGACAGGCTTAAACATTGTAAATCGGATACAGAAATAATCATTGCTACTACTGTGCTTAAAGAGGATGATGCAATTCAGAATTTTTGCGAAGAGAATAATATCAAATTTTCGCGCGGGAGTTCGGATAATGTTTTATCAAGATACTATGATGCTGCTAAAAAATTCAATGCGCAAACCATAATAAGAATTACGTCCGATTGCCCTGTAATTGATCCTTATTTGCTTGATGAAATGATAAAGGAATATTTCAATTCCGGTGTTGATTACATGAGCAATTCTATTGTAAGAACTTTCCCCCGCGGGCTTGATGCTGAGATATTCTCATTTAAGACTCTTGAAAAAACTTATAAAGAAGCTGTTAAGCAGTACGAACTTGAACATGTAACACCATATATATATCAGCATCCGGAATTGTTTACTCTTAAAAATTTTGCCAACAGCATTGACTATTCTTCTTACAGATGGACTCTGGATACTGATGAAGATTATACTCTTATTAAAGAAATATATAATGCATTGTACAGTGAAAGTAAATTATTTTTATGGAAAGATGTTTTAGTATTGTTTGAAAAACGCCCTGAACTTATAGAAATAAATAAAAACATTGAACAAAAGAAATTAGGCTGTTAAAATAGTTTCAAATCCCACTAATTATATGACTTTTAGTCAATAATCTTCTGATTTCTTTAATTATTTATTAGTAATCTGGCACATTAAAAAAATTACGTTTAGAAATTTCATGTAGAGAAGCGAAAAGCGATAAAATCTGTTTGACGAGTCCGCTTTTTGCGATGGCGGACGAGGAGTTTTTTTATCGCCGCTGAACGAAATGAAATTTTAGTAATTTTTTTGAAGTGCCTGTTCTTTTGGTACTCGTATGTTAGGAAAACGATAATTATAATTATAGTAATTTTGTTCTAATAAATACTGGCTTAAGGAGTGGTAGGGCGCTTTTGGCACAGATACATAAATTATGATATCGGGAAAAGATANTACT
>TBL_comb47_HYPODRAFT_10000136_pt1 | contig 92245 bp, 103 predicted proteins | sample TroBogypolimnion_40_FD_10682 | JGI IMG/M metagenome (IMG submission 10682) | reverse complement strand
CGCTGGGATTCAATATATGTTGGTTCTAACTCCATTACCTTTTCGGACACTCTAGGTGGTCCAGATCAGATATTGTCAGTTGCGAATCAGGTATTCTATATCACTCAAGGTTCAGGAACAAACACGGTATATAACGCCAATGCGGGATTCAATGCTGGCGGTATCATTTTGCAAAACTATACTATTCAGTTAGCAAATACATCGCAAAACTTGGTAGTCGGTTCTACTTCGGTAAATACAAGCGTTATCTTTAACCAAAACATCAAAGCAAATACAACAATTACTTTTACTGACAATACAGTACAAAATACAGCTTACGAGGTTCCTAACGTAAGAATAGCAAACGTAATATCAAACAGCGTTTTGATTGACTTTTCAACTGACAACTTTGTTCACATTCATACTAACGATGGAACAGTTACTGCTAACTTACAAAATCTTACTGCTGGTAAAGTTGTTGAGCTATTCATCTTCAACAATGTCGGCGGTACTCAGCAGTTCAATCATGGCGTTTCCTCAACACAAGCTACAGGCGGTTCATCTTTTTATCTAAGCTCTCACAATACGATGTATGTCAAGTATTTCTGTTTAGATGGAACTGCAAATAATACGTTCGTAGCTGCTATAACATAAGTTATTTTATAAATAAACATGCGGTGCAGTAAAAAGGCTACGGCAATCCTGCGCGATGTTCATGGATAAGCCCAAGGGAAACTCCAATGCTAAGAAAGAACGATCTCCCTAGTCCTCAGCTAGAATTGGTTGAGCATGGCGCAGGAGATGTCGTAGTCCTCACCGACAAGATCAAGCTCTCCCTATACAAGAAGTCTAAATCCAGCGGGTTCGACACGGACACGCTCGAGGAAGTGTACCTTCGCGGGCTCGAGAGCTTCTATTCACTATACGAGAGCGTCGAGATCACAGAGACGCCTGAACAGTACGCATTCAACAGGGTTAACTCATTTATAGCGGGTGGAGCTGCAGCAGATATGGATAGAGACTTACAAGAGAAGCGCGGTCTATGGGACAACATCCATGCCAAGCAAAACAGAATCAAGCGCGGTTCGCGCGAGCACATGAGACAGCCGGGATCTAAGGGCGCACCTACAGACGCAGACTTTAAAGCTGCTAGCGAGGAGGTCATCAGTGAGATCTCTCCCGAGCTTATAGGAAAAGTCAACAAAGCTAGAGCACTTGGTCCTAAGCAGAGCAAGACGTCTGCTGGCAATGAGACCCGCGACCGCGCCGTCAGGAAAGTTCAGCTCGCGATCGGCAGGAAGACTTCAGAAGCTCAGTCAAAGAACTCGGACGATCCCAGCTCAAGGTTTGTCGGAACAGAGTCTCTAGTCAACATCTACAAGAAAGACACTCCCGGATACGTTGACACCATCAAGAAGGCAGTTCACGAGTCGGCCGAGAAGTCCGAGTGTGAGAACGGTACATGCCCATGCATGGTCAGCGAGGCCAAGTTTCAGGGCAGAGAGGTCCCGCTCAACAAGCCTATGAAAGGCGACGTCAAGAAGTCTAAGGTGTTCGTCAAGGACCCATCGACTGGAAACGTCAAGAAAGTAAACTTCGGCGACAAGACACTCAGCATCAAGAAGAACCAGCCAGCTCGCAAGCGCTCCTACTGCGCACGCTCGAGCGGTCAGGGTAACCTCACAGACAAGACCAAGGCTAACTACTGGTCACGTCGCGCTTGGGAGTGCTGATATGAAGAAGTTCATTGAATACATCATTGAAGGAAGAGGTAGGGACGCGGTGACACAGTTCGCTTCAATTCAACATGACAAGTGGCGTAAGACCTTTGATCCCGAGAATACGGGTAAAGAGAGGGTTAAGAAGAACAGCGACGGCACCGAGGGTAACATCAACGTTCCGTTCAACAAGCTTCATCCTGACTGGCAGAAAGAGAACATCGAGGCAGGCAAGACTGCTTTGATAGCTCTTCGCAAGCACGGCAAAGACACCGAGGCTGCAGCCGAGCACGTGCACAAGGAGTGGATGAAGAGAAACCCTAAAGCCGACTACAACGCTGCCCAGCACGTCCCCTACTCAGAGCTCCCCGAGCCCGAGAAGCAGAAGGACAGGGATCACGTTGATACGATGAGAAGAATACTAAATAAATGAAGAAGTTTAGAGAATATATAGCTGAGCTGGACGTCAGAGACGCTTCTGGTAAAGTTATACATATAAAGAAGGTGCCGATCAGGATGGCTGACGGTACTATCAAGATGAAGGATCCCGGTAAGAGCGGAAGCTCTGGCGGTGGTGGAAAATAAACAGGAGAAGTTAAAATGGAATTTATTGCATTCTCACTACTTGGTCTTCTGACCTTGCTCGGCGTATGGATCATCTATACGATGATGACCAAGAAGGAAGGTCTTCAGGACGCTCTCGCTGACTTAGACGTCGTAGCGGAAGCCGACGCTGAGAAGCTTGAACAGGTTGTCGTCAAAGAAGTTGCAGTCGCTGAGGCTGCGGTCGAGACGGTCGTTAAGAAGGTCAGGGCTAAGAAGGCTCCGACTGCAAACTCGGCGGCGCAGTAAGATGAATGAACTCATCGAGAAGATGAAGGTACTTCAGGCCAGCGTCTTCTCGCTGTACCTAAAGGCACACTACTTTCACTGGAACGTAGAGGGACCAAACTTTCCTCAGTACCATGAGTTTCTTGGTGACCTGTACGAAGAGATCTACGGCTCGATCGACACGATCGCCGAGGAGACCAGGACTCTTGGATCATACGCTCCAGGATCGCTGAAGCGCTTCTCTGAGCTTACTCTCGTCGAGGACGAGCTCAACGTGCCGGATCCCTTGAGGATGATGAAGATCCTTCAGATGGACAACATGATCGTCATCGGAGAGTTGAAGAAGGCTAGAGAGCTCGCTGACACAAACGGCGCCTTTGGTCTAGTCAACTTTCTTGAAGACAGACTAGACAAGCACTGGAAACACAACTGGATGCTGACATCCATTATCAAGTAAGGCAGGCTAAGATGAAGTTCACGAGCTTAGAAGCGCAGATCAGAAGAGTCATGGAAGCGAAGATCGATCGCAACACCAAGGCGCGTGAGAAGGTAGTAAACGTCTCTAGAGAAGACGACGCGGCTCCTACTGACGAGAAGTCTAAGCTCGCCAAGCAGGCTGAGATCAAGACAAAGATCATCGACGAAGACGAAGTCGTCGACGAGTCTATTCTCAAGATGACCAACCCTAAGGCAAACGATGCTAGGAAGATCACTGGCGGTACTACCGACATCGATCTTAACCCTAAGACCGACGACCGCGCTGAGATCGAGCAGCAGGCCAAGAAGAAGCCGGTATTCAAGAGCAACTTCAACGCCCCTATCAAGGAAGCTGAGACTCACTACGGCGCGGTCGGGACCGGACTAGCACACAAAGAGAACGAAGCAAAGCGTCGTCGCGCAGACCTTCAGACTAAGAGTCAGACCCAGTCACAAATGGACAAGTTAAAACCAAAAATGGAGGAAGAAGAGATGTCAGACGCAGTATTATCGGAGAAAGAGCTGGCAGCTCTTGAGGAGATCGCAGCCTCATTCTCGGAAGGTAAGAAGATCAAGGAAGGCAGCAACAAGCCTACAGTCGGCAACCAAGCCGGCGAGAAGGGTGACCAGCGCGGCGAGAACCCAACTAACAACACCGCTCGCTACGACATCAGCGACGACGTCGAATATGTCGATGAAGTGCTTGACACAGCACAGAAGAGACTGAACTATGGAATGAAGGCAGCTGGTTCTGCTATTAAGTCTGCTTTGACTTTTGATAAAAATACCCAAAGAAAGAGAATGGCTGGCAATAAGCTGTATACCAAGAAAGTCAACGACGCCGGTGAAAAGTTGAAGAACGATGCTGCCCAATCTTCTTATAACAATAAAAAAGCGGGTGAAGTGTTAAAAGATATGCGTAATAAGTCTGGTTATGGCGCGTACTACAACAAAGAAGAAGTCGAAGAGCTAGACGAGAAGCTCGTCGGTGGTCAGAAGAACCTTGACAAGAACCACAACGGCAAGATCGCTGCTGAAGAATTCGAGCTCGATGAGGTCTCATCAGATCTTGCGAAAAGAGCTAGACATGGTGCACTAGTGAAGGCTTATGATTATGATAATGGTACTTCATCTGGAAAAGCAGCCTCAAAAATCTATAAAGGTCAAGCTAAAAAGTTTGACAAGTACGCTCGTGATAAAGAAGCAAAAGAGCTTGAAGCTGCGACTAAAGCGTCACTACCTATGTCAAAGCAGAGAAAAATCGCTGCTGAAGAATTCGAGCTCGATGAAGCACATAAAGTAGGCGATACTGTACAAATTCATCTTCCTGGATCGGCTGCTCATGGTCAAAAAGGTACTATTAAAAAAATTGAAGACGGTAGTGCCACTGTAGCGTTTGACGGAGGTAGAACTGGCGTACAAACTCACATGACACTTAATGGCATGTTTAATGGCCAGAGAGTAAAACTTCCAAATGGCGGTAAACTCCTAGGCGGTACACACACAATTGTACCTACCGGTGCTTTAAAAGCTGTAAAGGAAGAATTTGAACTCGATGAGGTCTCATCAGATCTTGCAAAGCGTGCTAGACATGGTGCACTAGTGAAGGCTTATGATTATGATAATGGTACTTCATCTGGAAAAGCAGCCTCAAAAATCTACAAAAAGCAGGCTGGTGTTTTTGACAAGTACGCTCGTGATAAAGAAGCAAAAGAGCTTGAAGCTGCGACTAAAGCGTCACTACCTATGTCAAAGCAGAGAAAAATCGCTGCTGAAGAAAAGAAGCCTGATATTATTCGATCAAGAATGTACAAGGAAGGAACCGAGTTGACTCCTCTCTCGTCAGAGCAGATCGAGCGCTTCAACGCGATCGTCGAGGCAGAGGCAGCCAAGCGCGGTAAAGGTCGTCCTAAGAAGAACCCAGAAGGCGACGAGCCACGTCCAGCAGGTCGTGATCCGCGTCAGCACATCCAGGTCATCGCTGGCCAGGCCGGTGCAGGTCGCGTCATCGACTTCAAGCACGACGACGGATCTTCAACCAAGATCACTGCCCCTATGGGCAGGTCGATCGTCGCCCACCTCAATAGCCTCAAGCCAAAAGAGCGTCACGACGCCGTACAGTCTATCCACGGCAGCGCTGGCGGTCTAAAGAGTACAATGGGAATCAAGTAACATGACGATTGATGATGAAGATTCAGGGCCGGCTTCAGAGCCGGCTCAGGACTTTGAGGAGCGCAGGACCATGAGGTCTCCAGCTCCCCCTAACACGCATGATGAGAAGTACCACATCCTGATTGTGAACGGTGTGGAGAAGAAGATAAGCAAGAAGTCTCGTTACCTACTCGACATGTTGACTCTTGATGATGAATAAATAAGCAAAGAAACTCATAAGGAGACACGACTATGGCCCAGTGGGGAAGAAACGATCAGTCGGTTACTGCTAACAGCACGACCACTAAGGAAGCATCTAACGGCGCGCCGATTGGAACCTACGCCCTCGTCAAGGGCAGCACTTCAAGCATGGACGCCAACGCACACTTCGGCAACACGTCAGGTGGATCTCGCGCGAACGTTGACGTAGCTATGTTCAACAACACATCTCCAGGAGCGTTTATTCCTGGACAGTCGGTCGGCATCTTCGGTGTCAGCGTAACTGAGATGTCGAACAACATCGTCAATGCATCAAAGGAACGTCCAGCCCATGCCGGTTGGGTAATTCGTAAGGCAGGTACAGGATCAGTCACTGGCGTATCGATCAGCGGAACTCCTACGGCATACAACAACAACGACATCCTCACTGTTGCTTCACAGCAGTCGGGCGGCAACTCAACAGTAAACTTTACTACCAACTCGACTGGTGGTAGCCTAAGCTTCACCATCACGACTCCTGGCGCAGGCTTTACTAACTCGACCCTCAACTCTGGCACACTTGCAATCACCAACTCAACCGGTGGTACCGCTGCTGGTAACTCTTCTGTGACCAACATCACAGTAACAGTCGGCGGACGTGCAGGTCGCGTACAGACTGAGACTCTCGTAGCTTTCGGAACTCTCGGTGCAAACAGCGTCTCAGCTACTGGCGCGGTCGGTAACCCAGATACTGTCACTGACGCTTCTACGGATAATACTCAGTATCCTGGCGTCTAATAACTAGGATTCTGTAATGGCTAATGAGCAGAGAAGACTTTCTGATCTTCCTCAAGCCTCGGTACTGCAGGGTTCTGATAGGATCGTTTTCCTTCAGAACTCTGCATCTACCCCGATGGCCAGGACTATCAGCTTCACCAACTTCGCTAATTCAATCAGCACCCTTCACAACAGTGGTCAGTCGGTAGCTCTGTCCAACAGCGGAGCGCTGACCTTTACCAATGGTGCTCAGATCGGAGCTAACATCGAGGGAGATCCTGTTGGATTTGACGTCTACTCACCCTCGACTCTAGACTACGTAAGCATGACGTATGGACCTAATCCGGTCAGCGGTAATTCTAGCTACATTACACTGTACAAAACAGGCAGTAACTCTGCATCGAGTCCACACGCTCTAGCTATTCAGCTGTGGAAAGGCGATTTCAGCGCCGACTTTGCCCAGTGGACTTTTAATGCCAATAACATGCTAATGATTCCAGGACCAATCACTGGAGCTACTCAGTTAAACCAGTTTACTGGCACTACAGTTGAGTTAGACGTCACCAAGACCATAAACAAGCTGACTCCAAACGCAGTAGCCGGTGCCCCGCACTATCACCTAGCAAACGGCGCAGAGGGACAGATCATGTATCTTACCCCTAACGACAGCGGTCCAAATGACGGTTCTGAGTCTACTACCATGAGCTTCAACGTCGCTCGCTGGACGACCGGTGGATACGTTAATGTCGGATCTCCTGTCACTACTTGGAAGCCGTTCCACGGTAACTCAGCAGTAGTTACTCTAATCTTCACCGATGGTGCTTGGAACCTTCCTCACGCAGTCTTCAGTTGATAGAGTAACATGGACAGACTTGATGATTCTAACTTCTTGATATACTGCGCAAAGTACTATGATAATCCTCAGTGTCAGTCCACTGAGGAGTTCCTTGAAGACCTCAAGAGAATAAAGTACATCAAGAAGTTGATTACTAGATATATTGAGACCGGTGAGCTCAAGGAGAGGTTGATATTGAATCACCTCATAGTCCTAAGCAACGTATTTAAGCCAGAACACCTATGTAAGATACTGTACTTGAAGGTAAATAAGCATATGAAGTATGTGAAGCCGTTCATCATACTTCTCAACATCATGCCGTCTACTATAAAGAACGTTAACGACGAAGTTATCATAAATATGGATGAGATTCCCATGGACGAGGGAATCATTACAGTACTAAGGAAGATCTGATGATCAAGGAAGACACAGCATCGGCGGTACCAGCAAACTCGGCTCAGGCTGGAGGCGGTGGAGTCGCGGGTCTAGGCGGTGCTTCTGGCGAGCCGCCAGGAATCCCTGCTTCTAAGAAGAAGCGTAGGCCGCTGAGTGCTATCCTGACACAGACTCCTATCAAGCGCAAGCCACCAACGGGAGTCTAACATGGAACCGTCACTGGGAACTCTAGACATAGTCAATCCGCGCCTCGATAGAATGGAGAGCGTACTTGAGCGACTCAGTGAAGTATCCGTAGACATAAAGCAGATGCTCGCGGTACACGAGCAGCGTCTCGGACAGCACGAGAAGTTTCACGACTACATCGATGACCAGCTCGAGAAGAGAAAACAAGACCTAGACTTAAAGATCGATGCAGTCTATAATACCATGAGAAAACAAGACAACAGCGTCCTCAATGAGATCAAGAAGCTTCGCGAGGAGTCTCTCTCACAATATGATAAGATCAACGATAAGATCTCCCACATGGAGAAGTATATCTGGATCGCCATCGGCGGTACTGGATTCTTATCATGGCTAATCGCGTACGGGCTTCCAGGTCTGTCTAAAATAATTGCCGTCGCGCACTAAATAATTCACTTTTCCTATTTACAAATATTCTAAACCGTGTATAATAGCTATATGCACAGTGACAAAGGATATTGTTTATGAGTTGGCTTGAAGAGAAGTATATCGGACTGATGTCCGGAAGACTGAGGAACTTCAAGCGCAGGGGTGCAGGGCGTTACTCGTTCTCGTGTCCCATCTGTGGCGACTCTGAGACCGACAAGCGCAAGGCCAGAGGCAACATCTATACCAAGCAGGGACGACTCATGTTCCACTGCTTCAACTGCTCGGCATCGGCCAGTGTACCCAACCTGATCAAGTCCATCGACGCGTCCCTCTACTCTGAGTACTCCATCGAGCGACTCAAGGAGGAGAAGTCACCTCAGCAGGTCGAGCTCGAGGAGTTCGTCATGAAGATGAAGACTCCCGTGTTCATGAGCTCTGGTCCGCTCAAGGGCCTCAAGAAGGTCAGCCAGCTCTCGCCCGACGACCCTATCAAGAAGTACGTCGACTCGCGCAGGATCCCAAACCCCTACCACGCCAAGATGTTCAAGTGCCCCAACTTCTTCGCTTGGGTCAACGAGGTCGTGCCTGGAAAGTTCGAGACGTCGGCTCTATCCCACGACGAGACTCGACTGCTCATCCCGTTCTTCAACAAGGAGAAGAACATGCACGCTTTTCAGGGCAGGTCGCTCAACCCCAAGAGCCGCACCAAGTACATCACCGTGGTGAACGACGAGACCCAGCCCAAGCTCTACGGCCTCGATTCTGCCGACCTAAGTAAGACGACGTACGTGATGGAGGGTCCAATTGATAGTATGTTTATCCCTAATAGTATTGCTACTGCTGGCGGTGATCTGGTTTCTGCTCTCGGTGATGTTCAGTCCTCCAAACCTTCCATGGTGATCGTGTACGACAACGAGCCGAGGTCGATCGAGACGATCAAGAAGATCGACAAGGCGATCCTTCAGGGCTTCGCCGTATGCATCTGGCCAGACAACCTAGAGCACAAGGACGTCAACGACATGGTGATGGCGGGGTTGACATCTGACTTCATTCAGTATATAATAGATCAGAATACAGTTCGGGACCTGCAGGCAAAGCTGGCGCTGCAGCGGTGGAGGCGAGCATGAACCTTACTAAGCAGGAAATGGAAGACATCTGGAACTTCAAGCCGGTCGGCTACCTCAAGTTCCATAACAAGAAGACGAAGGGGATGAAGAAGTACAAGGTCACCTTCAAACCGTATACATACGTCTACCATGAGGAGATCACCGCCGTCGTCATTGCCAAGGACGTACGAGAGGCAGAGAGAATGGCGAGCTATGAAACCAAGCTGTACGACACCCTTCATGAGAAGTACGGTGAAGTCAAGTACGGCTCTAGAGTCGAGGAAGTGAAGTGAAGAACACAGCAGAGATCATCGCGGTAACCCGCCCACTCAACATGGACGTCGACGACTTCATCGCCTACGTGGCTCGAGTGTCGAACCCGTCTAACCAGAACAACGTAGACACATCGAATAAATTACTTCGCTACCTAGCCAAGAACCATCACTGGTCGCCCTTCGAGATGGTAAATATCGTAATGGAGATCAATACCACTCGTGATATCGCTCGACAGATTCTACGCCACCGTAGCTTCTCTTTCCAAGAATTTAGCCAGAGATACGCGGACCCGACCAAAGACCTCGGGTTCACAGCTCGTGAAGCCCGTCTCCAAGACTACAAGAACAGACAGAACTCCATCGAAGTAGAAGACGATCTAGAACTTAAACACGGTTGGAATGAGCGTCAAAAGATAGTACTTGAATATGCTCAAAAACAATACGATTGGGCTATCAGAAACGGTATCGCCAAGGAGCAGGCACGAGCGGTACTCCCTGAAGGCTTGACAGTCTCTCGCATGTACATGAACGGCACTCTTCGCTCGTGGATCCACTACTGCCAACTCCGCATGGATAAGGCTACGCAGAAAGAACATCGTGAGATCGCTACCGACGCTTGGTACAAGATCACAGAGGTATTTCCCTCGCTTAGGGACACACTAGACATCGGTCAATAAAGAGGAATAGATGACAATAACAGTAACCAAGAGGGACGGATCTAAAGAGCCCCTTAACCTAGAGAAGTTTCACCGAGTAGTAAGCTGGGCGTGCGAGGACCTCAGCGGGGTCTCTGAGTCCGAGATCGAGCTCAGGTCTCAGATCCAGTTCTACAGCGGAATCAAGACCTCTGACATCCAAGAGACGCTCATCAAGGCAGCCGCCGACCTGATCAGCGACGAGGCACCGAACTACCAGTACGTCGCAGGCTCACTCATCAACTACCACCTGCGCAAGAACGTATACGGCAGCTATGAGCCTGCAAACTTAAAAGACCACATCCGCTACGTCGTCTCCGAGGGCTACTACGATCCCGAGATCCTAGAGTGGTACACCGATGACGAGCTGTCAAATCTCAACGACTTCATCGACCACGACCGCGACTTCGACTTGACCTACGCTGCCATGGAGCAGCTTCGCGGTAAGTACCTCGTCAAGAACCGAGTGACCGGCAAGTACTACGAGACGCCTCAGATGTCGTCGATGCTCATCGCGATGGTCCTGTTCCGCGAGTATCCAAAGGGCACCCGTCTCAAGTGGGTACGCGAGCTCTACGACTCGGTTAGCAAGTTCGAGATCTCACTACCGACCCCCATCATGGCCGGACTCCGCACCCCGCAGAAGCAGTTCAGCTCCTGCGTGCTCATCGAGACCGACGACTCACTGGACTCCATCAATGCGACGGCTTCTTCTATCGTTAAGTACGTATCCCAAAAAGCTGGCATCGGCATCGGTGCTGGTCGCATTCGCGCTGTCGGTAGTCCTATTCGTAACGGTGACGCGTCTCACACTGGCGTCATTCCGTTCTATAAGCACTTTCAGTCAGCAGTCAAGTCTTGCAGTCAAGGAGGCGTACGAGGTGGTGCGGCTACTCTGTACTATCCTATCTGGCATCTGGAAGTAGAGGACATCCTAGTCCTCAAGAACAACAAGGGAACGGAGGACAATCGTGTACGACACCTCGACTACGGAGTCCAGTTTAACAAGGTTATGTACGAGCGCCTTCTTTCTGGGCTCAACATCACTCTTTTCAGCCCTAACGATGTACCAGATCTATATGATGCCTTTTATGTTGACAATGACAAGTTTCGAGAACTCTATGAAAAGTATGAGCGAAACCCCAAGATCAGGAAGAAAGTAATCTCGGCCATCGACCTGTTCTCTGCCTTCATGCAGGAGCGCAAGGACACCGGCCGCATCTACCTGATGAATGTCGACCACGCGAACGACCACGGCTCATTCATCAAGGAACTCGCGCCGATTCGTCAGTCGAACCTCTGCTCAGAGATCGACCTCCCGACCAAGCCGCTCAAGGACCTCAACGATCCCGACGGCGAGATATCACTGTGCACACTCGCCGCCATTAACTGGGGCAAGATCCGTGTAGCAGCCGACTTCGAGCGTCCGTGCACTCTGGTCGTCCGAGCACTCGACGAGCTCCTCAGCTACCAAGACTATCCAGTCCTCGCGGCAAAGAACTCGACTATGGCTCGTCGCCCACTCGGCATCGGCATCATCAACCTCGCTTACTGGCTTGCCAAGAACGACTTTACGTATCAGGGCATCAGCGCTGAGGGTCTCGCAAAGATCCATGAGTTTGCCGAGGCCTGGTCCTACTACCTCATCAGCGCGTCGATCGACCTAGCTGAGGAGAAGGGTGCACCGAGCAAGTCAAACGAGACCAAGTACTCACAGGGAATCTTCCCAATCGACACCTATAAGCGAGAAGTCGATGAACTTGTAACTCCAGTTTACAACTTGGACTGGGAAGCCTTAAGAGAGAGGGCAAAGAAGTATGGCATCCGCAACTCCACACTCATGGCGCTCATGCCCGCGGAGACCTCCGCTCAGATTTCAAACTCGACAAACGGGATTGAGCCTGCTAGGTCTCTGGTCACGGTTAAGCAGAGCAAGGACGGAGTTCTCAAGCAGGTGGTACCCGATATCAGAAAGCTTAAGAAAAAGTACGATCTACTTTGGGACCAAGTATCCCCTGAAGGCTACCTTAAGATCGTCGCCGTCCTACAAAAGTTTATCGATCAAGGAATATCGGTAAACACCTCGTACAACCCTAAGTTCTATGAGGGTGAGCAGATCCCAATGTCGACCATGCTCCAGCACATCTTGATGTTCTACAAGTATGGCGGCAAGCAGCTCTACTACTTCAACACCAACGACGGCGCCGGCGAGATCGACGTCAAGCCCGAGTTGGCCCTAGGTGAGATGGACGACGAAGACTGTGTGGCATGCAAGATCTAATTATCAAGATTGCTAAATATGCAAGGTGGTCCAGTATCGACTTGGCGATCCAGCTTAATCCGATCCGTTGGTGGATGGCTAGCTGGTTCGTACAAGGCCCGACCGACATGGATCCGGGTAGTTACTGCTTAAGCATTAGGTTTATCATGTTCAGGTTAAACGTAATCTTAGACGACGGGAGCTACTAATGAGCGATCATAAAGTTCTAGAAGAGGCCAACAACGTAATCTTTAGAAAGATGGAGATAGGCGACTACTGCATCGTACACCTTAAGGAGTCGATGGAGCCAAGGATCTACGACCAAGACTCCAAGACCCTCTACGTACCACCAGAGGGATACATGAAGTTCGACAACGACAACTTTCAAAGAAGACGCAGGATCGCAGGGATTTAACTATGAGTTTTTCGGTATTCGACGCAACTAACAAGAAGGACTCGACTAAGGTTCGAGCCTTCTTTGACAGCCCTCCAACAATCGCTCGCTATGATAAGCAGAAGTATCCGTTCCTCGAGAAGTTGACCGAGAAGCAGCTCGGTTTCTTCTGGAGGCCGGAAGAGATCGACGTGTTTCGTGACGGCAAGGACTTCAAGGCACTGACAGACCATGAGCAGCACATCTTCACATCAAACCTCAAGCGACAGATCTTACTGGACAGCGTACAGGGTCGCGCTCCCACTGCTGCCTTCGGTCCAATTTGTAGTCTACCAGAACTCGAGAACTGGATCCTTACATGGGCATTTTCTGAGTCCATCCACTCGCGCTCTTACACCCATATCATTAGAAACGTATATGCTAACCCATCAATCATCTTCGACGGTATGATGGACATGCAGGAGATCGTTGACTGTGCAGGCGACATCAGCGAGTGCTACGACCAGCTGATCTCCCTCAACAACGACGAGCTAGTCGGCGGCGGGTACGGACACAAGACAGTCTTATGGAAGACTCTCATGTCGGTCAACATCCTTGAGGGCGTACGCTTCTACGTCAGCTTTGCCTGCTCGTGGGCGTTCGCCGAGGTCAAGAAGATGGAGGGCAATGCCAAGATCATCAAGCTGATCGCTCGCGACGAGAACCTTCACCTAGCGGGTACTCAGCAGCTGCTCAAGGTACTGCCTACTGACGACCCTGACTTTGCTAAGATCCGCGAAGAGACCAAGGAAGAGTGCATCAACATGTTCATATCCGCGGTCGATCAGGAGAAGGCATGGGCTCGCTACCTCTTCAAGGACGGGTCTATGATCGGTCTAAATGAGAAGCTACTGAGTGAATATATAGAGTGGATCGCACACAAGAGGATGACTGCTGTGGGACTGCCTTGCCCCTACAAGGTAAACGCCAACCCACTCCCATGGACACAGAAGTGGATCAGCGGATCAGACGTTCAGGTTGCGCCACAAGAAACTGAGATTACCAGCTACATCGGTGGCGGTGTTAGAAAGGATGTTACCAATGAGACTTTCAAGGGCTTTTCTCTATAGTCTAGTACTCGTCGTCGGGGCTATGGGATCGATGGCGTTTGCCGGAGACCTCCCACAGACTCCCGACCCTAAGTTGACTCCCGGCGCAGTAAACCCTGCTGCGACCAAGGAGATGATCTGCGTTCCTGGATATACTTCACAGCCAGGAGTGCGTGACGTACCCGAGTCGCTCAAGAAGCAGGTGTTCGCCGAGTACCACATCGACTCGACGTCCGATAAGTTCGAGGTCGACCACCTCATCTCACTCGAGCTCGGCGGCGCTAACGACATCAAGAACCTTTGGCCACAGTCGTATACGACTACCCCGTACAATGCCCACGTCAAGGACGCCCTCGAGAACAGGCTTCACAAGCTCATCTGCGACGGCACGATCGACATGAAGACTGCTCAGCAGGAGATCGCTAAGGATTGGGTCGCTGCCTACAAGAAGTACGTGGAGACTAAGTGATGGGATGGCATGACAGGTTTCTAATCGACTTAGTCGAGGCAATCAAGGGCAGCGTATCAGACCGTGCTGAGAGGCATACACTGTACGAGGAGCTCATCGGCCTCATCAACAACAGTGAGATCGACATCGATCCAAAGTCTGCCAAGGGAATCGACTCGACCTACGACTTCATCTACAAGGCCCTCAACGAGGAAGAGGTAGAGGAAGAAGAGGAAGACTACGACGACTGGGACGACCAGGACCGCGAAGTATTCTAATATATAGTGGGAGATAAGGAGTCTCCCACTATGTCATACGATAACCCATGGCTCTACTTTGGAGCACCGCTGACTACAGAGCTGACCGAGGACTACATCGGATTCGTCTACGAGATCACCAACGTAGAGTCAGGTAAGAAGTACATCGGAAAGAAGCTCTTCAAGTTCTCTAGATCTAAGCAGGTCAAGGGAAAGAAGAAGAGGTTCAAGATCGACTCCGACTGGAAAGACTACTACGGCTCTAACAACGAGCTGAAGGAAGACGTCGAGAAGCTTGGCGCAGATAAGTTCAAGAGAGTAGTCTTGAAGCTCTGTAAGACCAAGGGCGACTGCAACTACTGGGAAGCAAAGTACCAGTTTGACTACAGAGTCCTAGAGAGCGACCTGTACTATAATTCATGGATCTCAGTCAAAGTTCACAAGTCACACGTGAAGATATAGTTCTTTATGGGTTGACAAAAAATAAGATCCATGATAGATTAGAGATATGCCCACGTAGCCCAATAGGCAGAGGTACAAGACTTAAAATTTTGGAAGTGTGGGTTCGACCCCCACCGTGGGCACCAACTTTGGAGAGTATACAATGAGAGACTTCTTTAGTGCGGTCGGAGCGTTCATCTTGTTTGTCGCTGTGATCATGATATTCAGCCTCCTCAGCTATGAGGGTTATAAGTTCTTTGCTCCTCGCTACGAGCAGGTCCGCTACGACACCTTCAAGCAGAGTCAGGCATACAACGACGGGATGCTTCGTGACCTCTACGACCTGCAGCGTGAGTACAATACTGCGGACGCTGAGCACAAGGGTGCGATGAAGGCACTCATCATCCATCGCTTCGAGATCTTTGACAAGAACCGCTTGCCAGCAGATCTTCAGACCTTCTACTTCTCAGTCGCAAACTAACAGGTGAAAAATGAATAAGTATATCATGATCGGCATCATGTCTCTCGGCCTCGCAGGCTGTGAGCCTCCAGGACCGTCTGCTGACCAAGTTCAGCGTCAGGCACAGGAAGCGCTCTCTCAGCAGGGCAACATGTCGGTGGGAATGCCCGCCATCACGAAGTTCGCCGAGAAGCGTATCCTCAAGGACATCCTCGAGCTTCGCGACAAGATGCTTCCGACATACACCTACCTCGCGGGTGACATGAACGGAAACATCGGTGAGAAGGTATGCGACAGCCTCGGCTACGGCATCTCGTCTGCTACTCAGTACACCAATCCAATGCGTCCTATCGAGGGTCGTATGAGTATCCCTCAAGCTGACCCGAACGGTCTGTTCAGCCCAGCATCGGCTGAGGGTACTTGGGTCCTCTGCAAAGTTCCTGGATCTGACAAGGTAGAGCCGCAGTACATCGAGCCTCGTATCATCGTGCTGACCTATCCAAAAGAGGCACGGAAATAAGTAATAGGGACCTGTAGCTTAAAGGTGAAGCCGGCTCCTCATAAGAGCACGAGTGTAGGTTCGAGTCCTACCGGGTCCACCAAACAAGGAAGATCAGATGTGGTTTGAACAGTTTATCGGCGACTTCTACGACACTGCAGCGGACAAGCTGCAGCATGAGGCCGGTAAGCGTGGTCTGACCATCAATCTGATCTTCGACAACTATCATAACATCAAGTACGAAGAGGCTGAGGACCATACCAAGCTCAACGTCTTCATAGACTTCATAACCTATAAGATCTACAGGATAGAAGAATGATACTCGGAACCTACAGCGATCTTGAGATTCTGGTAATGAGAGACATGGAGCGTCTTGGCTATGATCCCCACAACAGCTACAGCGTCGAGATGTACTGGCAAGAGAAACTAGGAGAATACGAAGATGATTGAGATCTATAGTCGAGACGGCTGTCAGTACTGCAAGATGGCAGCTGAGCTGCTTAAGCAGAAGAACATTGACTTCCTTGAGCACAAGCTCGACGTTAACTTTACCCGCGAGTACTTGCTTGAGAAGTTTCCAACGGCCAAGACCTTTCCGGTCATCGTGGTCGACGGATACAACATCGGTGGATACAGTCAGCTCACTGAGCACCTCAAGGGTTCTGAGTCTAACCAACAACTGTTGAATGAGAGGATTTCGCTATGACCACCGGACTGACTGCAGAGGGACGCATCAACCTCCTTGCCGACTTAAAGCGCGGCGTGTGTGAGGTCCACTTTACAAAGGTCGACGGCTCTAATCGCGTGATGAGATGCACGCTGATGCCGGACCTCCTTCCTCCTAACCACAACGTCAACGAGGAGAAGGAGTTCCATACCAAGAACCCTGACGTCCTCGCTGTGTGGGATACCCAGAAGGGTGGATGGCGCTCGTTCCGCATCGACACAGTACAGTACGTCCAGTTCCTGGATAACTTCTGATGTCCTATGATCATCGTGAAGACGATGAGTGGAGAACTATCAGGGTTACAATGTCCGAGGCTGACAAAGACTTTGAATACTACCTTGACTTAGTCGAGCACGACAAGAAGAGAGTGATCATTACTAGGGAGGGTAAGGACTTCGCTCTTCTCCTCCCTTATGAGATAAATAAGACGTCAGAAGACAAACCCCCCTTACAATTTGGAGTGAAATATAATGGAAGATGTTCAGCCTTGGGGCTACCACCTCATCCTTGACTGCTCGGGTGCCGACCATGAGTCGATCACGAGTCATGATAATGTCTACAACTTTACTAAAGAAGTAGTCGAGAAGATCGACATGGTCGCCTACGGTGAACCACAGATCGTTAAGTTCGGCACAGGTAACAAGGCCGGCTTCACGCTCGTCCAGCTCATCGAGACCTCTAACATCTGCGCTCACTTCTGTGACGACACAGATACCTTCTACCTCGACGTGTTCTCGTGCAAGACCTTCGACCCTCAGGTAGTACTCGAACTCTGCATCAAGTACTTCAAGGTCACGGGTCACAAGGCAGCGTTCATTAACAGACAGGCTTGATCCATGGCGATCGCGATTGATGAAGTCTCAGCCAACGCCATGGGCGGAACTGAGTTGATGAAGTTCGGGCTTCAGGACCGCGTCGATCCTGAGCTCCTTAAAGAGTTCCAGATCATCGCCTCTCGAGTCCGTGATCTGGACGACACCAAGGTCCGCATCCTCTGGTGCCACGACCTTCCAGGCGACCCTGAGTCTGACCACCTCAAGAACGGTGGATGGAACAAGTTCCACAAGATCGTGTTCGTGTCTAACTGGCAGATGCAGGCATACGTAAACCACTACAACATCCCATGGTCCAAGTGCATCGTCATCCAGAACGCCATCGACCCGATGCGCATGATGCAGAAGCCGAAGGACAAGATCAAGCTGATCTATACCTCGACCCCTCACCGTGGTCTCGACATCCTCTATCCCGTCTTCGACAAGCTCTGTGAGAAGTACGACAACCTTGAGCTCGACGTGTTCTCGTCGTTCAAGCTCTACGGATGGCCGGACAGGGACAAGCAGTTCGAGCCCCTGTTCGACGCACTCAAGAACCACCCTAAGATCAACTACCACGGTACGCAGCCAAACTCTGTAGTCCGTGAGGCAGTTGAGAACGCCCACGTCTTTGCATACCCGTCGACTTGGGTAGAGACCTCGTGTCTCTGTCTCATCGAGGCGATGTCTGCAGGGCTGGTCTGCGTTCACCCTAACCTCGGCGCCTTGTACGAGACTGCAGCGAACTGGACCTTCATGTATCAGTTCAATGAGAACAAGAACGAGCACGCCAAGATGTTCTATACGGTCCTCGAGTCAGCAATCGAGGAATACGATCGTGATGATATGGACGTTCGACTGGTTAACCAGAAGGGGTACACCGACGCCTTCTATAACTGGCAGAGCCGTTCTAGTCAGTGGACGGCCCTCTTGAAGAGCCTGCTGAACGAGCCGAGGGCTCTGCCGTCGCAGACGTTCTCATATAGAACAACGTAAAAATACGAGAGTGGGGTTGACAAGATCTCGCTCTCGTGTTATATTGGGATATAATAAAAATGGAATCTAACAACGTAATCACGTTTCCCAAGGCATCTAAGGTGGCCCCTCCTATCACGAGGGAACAGATAAGCAGTAACATGGATCTAATTCGTCACGTCCACGTCGGTGAGACACTCTCTACTATAGCGCCGATGCTGTTCGAGCAGCTATCACTCGCTGGCTTCGACTTCAGTGAGGACAGCGAGGACTTAAAGTACGGAGCCTTCATCGTCGAGTCGATCAGGTCGATGCTGATGAGAAGCTACGACATGGCTCACCCCTTCCAGGAACTGGCCGGGGCAGTCTTTCAAGAAGACGCTGAGACCGGTGGCCTCAGGATAGTCGAAGAGTTGAATATAAAGTTCGCTTCTAAGTTTGAGTTTGATGGACCTGAAGAAGATATTGAAGAAGAGGAATAATACGTGATCATTCTAGACCTATCACAGGTGATGATTTCTAATCTTATGGTGCAGATAGGTAACCACACCAACACGAAGATCGAGGAGAACATGGTTCGACACATGGTGCTCAACTCGATCCGCGCCTACCGCTCAAAGTTCTTCTCAGAGTTCGGTGAGATCGTGATTGCGTGTGACAACAAGAACTACTGGCGTCGTAAGCTGTTCCCCTACTACAAGGCGAACCGCAAGAAGAACATCGAGAAGTCGGAACTCGACTGGGCCTCGATCTTTGAGTGCATGAACAAGATCCGTGCCGAGCTCAAGGAGTTCTTTCCCTACAAGGTGATCGACGTCGAGTCGGCCGAGGCCGACGACATCATCGCCACGCTTACCAAGATGGCCATCGGTACCGGTGAGAAGGTCCTCATCCTCTCTGGTGACAAGGACTTTATCCAGCTCCATAAGTACCCTCACGTCACCCAGTACGATCCGGTGCGCAAGAAGAACATCGTCAACGACAATCCAGAACGCTACCTTGAAGAGCACATCCTCAAGGGCGACTCAGGTGACGGTATCCCAAACATCCTATCATCAGACAACTGCTTCGTGGTAGGTGAGCGACAGAAGCCTATGACGCAGAAGAAGATCGACTCCTTCATTGAGCTGGGTATCATCGGTAAGTTTGACCATCCAAACTTCCGCAACTACGTCCGCAACGATACCCTCATCAACCTTGATAAGATCCCTGCAGACATCACGGTGAAGATCCAAGAATCATATATAGACCAGAAAGATAAAGATAGATCAAAGCTATTTGACTACTTTATGGCTAATAAACTGAAGTTGCTTACAGAACACTTAGGGGAGTTCTAATGAAATTAGGTATAGCCGAGATCCTACAGAAGGTCTCAGGACTGAAGACTAAGGACGAGAAGATCAACGCCCTCAGGCAGGTCGACTCATTTGCTATCAGGACTATCTTACAGGGAGCGTTTGATCCTCGAATCAAGTGGCTCCTTCCTCCAGGCGACGTCCCTTATAAGAAGAGTGACCTGCCCGACCTTCAGGGATCTCTATACAATGAGATCAGGAAGCTGTACCTCTTCGTCGAGGGCGGCAACTCCAACCTCAAGCAGCTGAGACGAGAGACCCTCTTCATTCAACTTCTTGAGTCTGTATCTCCTGAAGACGCCGAGCTCCTTGCTGCTATCAAGGACAAGAAGCTTCCCTACAAGGGAATCACCGCGGCACTCGTGAAAGAAGCATATCCTGGGCTTATCGATGAGCAAGACAAAGCATAACTTTTCTCTGCGTCAGAACGACTTTCGCCTCGACAACGAAGACTTCCTGTTCTCACAGGCAGTAAAGGAAGACCGTCGAAAGAAGAAGATGAAGAGACTACAACACGCAGCTAAGACAAAAAATGTTGACAAGCTGGATGATTATGACGAATATGACCGAGAGTATGACTGATGCCGACGTATCTTTTCCTAAATAATGAGACGGGTGAAGAGTTCACTGAGTTCATGATGATATCGCAATTGGATGACTACCTCAAGGAAAATCCAAACTTAACGCAACAGGTAAATGGAGCGCCTATGATCGGTACCAACATTCTCGTTGGCAAATCGAGTAAGCCCGAGGATGGATTTCGAGACGTCTTGAGAGAGATCAAGAAGAAGAACTCTAAAGGACTATCTAAGTCTACTGTCAATACTTTCTAAGGCGCTCTTCAATAATAAGAAAGAGCATTTAATGCCACTAACCGCCGGTCAGAGACTAACAAAGAAACAGAGAAGGCAGCTACGACAGGAAGGAGTACTAGGCACTCAGGAGAATACCTTTAAGTCCAATTTTCAAATTAAGCACTTTAGTCCTCTTACTGAGAATCAAAGAAAGACTTATGAAGCGTTTGAAGATGGGCAGAATCTCCTGCTCCATGGGATTGCCGGTACCGGTAAGACTTTTCTATCTCTGTATCTCTCTACCAGAGAAGTCTTGAACACTGGATCCCCTTATAAGAAAGTGGTCATCGTCAGGTCTGCGGTCCCGACGCGCGACATGGGCTTCCTTCCAGGAAACAATGCCGAGAAGGCAAAGGTCTATGAGGCCCCATACATGGCAATCGCCACCGAGCTATTCGGTCGAGGCGACGCCTACGACGTTCTAAAGAACAAGAACATGGTCGAGTTCATCTCGACGTCGTATATCAGAGGTATCACACTCTCAGACTGCATCATCATAGTCGACGAAGTCCAGAACATGACTTATCATGAGATCGACTCGATCATTACCCGTGTCGGCGAGAACTGCCGAATCATATTCTCGGGCGACTTTAGACAGACCGACTTTACAAGAGAGCAAGAGAAGTCCGGACTAAGGGACTTCATTAAGATCATCAAGTCCATGAACTCGTTCGCGTTCATTGAGTTTGAGATACAAGACATCGTAAGATCACGAATGGTGAAGGAATATATCATTGCTAAGGACAGACACGAACGAAACAAGGATCGAAGGGAAGATCTTCGACCACAGGTTCTTGCCGAGTGAGAAGCTCGACCGAGTCGAGATAGAAGGTAAGCGGCACTACATCACACCAGAGGGTGCCGCTTACAAGTCAGTTACGACCATCCTAGGCGAGAAGCTCAACAAGGACGGTCTTGAGAAGTGGAAGAAGCGAGTAGGCGAGGAAGAGGCTAAGAAGGTCTCTCTCCTCGCTGCTCGTCGTGGTACGGCGGTCCATGACATCGCAGAGAAGTACCTCTTGAACGAAGAGGCTTGGTCTAAGGGTGCGATGTCCGCCAACATCGAGACGTTCAAGATGGCCAAGAAGGTCCTCGACGAGCACGTCGACGTCGTCTACGGCATCGAGCTATTCCTGTACTCAGACGATCTTATGACGGCTGGGGCCACCGACGTGGTCGCCGAGTACGACGGCATCAACTCCATCATCGACTTCAAGACGTCTAAGAACGTCAAGACGGAGGCCATGATCGAGAGCTACTTCCTACAGGCCACCTGCTACGCCCTAATGACCGAGGAGAGGTACGGGATCGAGGTCCCTCAGATCGTCATCATCATCATGGTGGACGACGCACCAGAGCCTCTGGTCTTCCGTAAAGACAAGTCCAAGTACGTGGACAGGGTAAGAGAGATATTCAGCTAAATATCCTTAAAGTTATCATAAAATAGGGGTTGACAATAATTGATCCCTATGATATAATAATCTTATAATAGGAAAAGAAGCTGAATGTCAGTCGTAGTCCGAGGTTCCAGAACAGAAAGTGCTACGCCTTCCGAGATCCGGAAGGCTACAGAGTTCTTTGCTAAGAAGCTCCTCGGCGAGCGACTCAGCCGAAACGTGTGCATCGACGTCATCGTCAAGCGCAAGCTTGCCCGTAAGACCGGTGCCCTAGGTTGGTGCGACTTCGTCGACAACCAGTCTCGCCCTCGGTTCTTCGAGATTGAGCTGGACGACGAGCAGGGTCCTATCCGCCTAATCCGTACCCTAGCGCACGAGATGGTCCATGTCAAGCAGTGGGCCAAAGGCGACCTCAAAGAGTATTCCCGCAAGCCTGACGTGTGGTTCGGTGAGCCTGTCGACCGTGACATGCCATATCGTGACCGCCCGTGGGAGATCGAGGCCTATGAACTCGAGAAGACCCTCTCAAAGGAGTTCTTCTCTTGGAGACGTAATCAAAAAAAGTTAGCCCGAAGGGTTGACAAATAAGTAGAATATGTTATTATAAGAATATAAGCTGAATACGACAAAGACCCCAACCAACCTAAGGAACCTACACTATGGCACACATGATTGAAGAGATCAACGGCAAGGCTCAGATGGCATACGCTGGCGAGAAGCCTTGGCATGGACTTGGTACTCAAGTACCAGCCGACCTTACCCCTGCTCAGATGCTCGAGGCTGCTGGCCTCAACTGGACTGTGACCAAGGTCCCAGCCTACGCCGAGATCAACGGCAAGAAGATCGCCGTCGGTAAGTCGGCGCTCGTCCGCTCCTTCGACGACTCGATGCTCGACGTCGTGTCCGATGACTGGAACCCTATCCAGAACGACGAGGCCTTTGAGTTCTTCAACGACTTCGTGATGGCCGGTGACATGGCCATGGAGACCGCCGGTTCGCTTCGTGACGGTCAGATCGTCTGGGGCTTGGCGAAGGTCAAGGAGTCCTTTGAGCTCTTCAACGGCAAGGACGTTGTCGACTCCTACCTCCTCTTCACCAACTTCCACCGCTTCGGCTTCGCTACCGACGTCCGGTTCTCCCCTATCCGCGTCGTTTGCAACAACACCTTGACTGCCTCACTCAACGCCAAGGTCCAGAACATGGTGAAGATCTCTCACCGCAAGAAGTTCGACCCTGAGAACGTCAAGGTAATGCTCGGCGTGGCACACGAGAAGATGGCCAAGTATAAAGAGATGGCTCAGTACCTCTCGACCAAGCGCTACAACGGTGAGAACATCGTCGAGTACTTCAAGCGCGTCTTCCCTGCTGGCAGTGCTAAGACTGCTGAGTCGTCAGTCGACGGCGTGATCGTCGGCGCTACCGAGCTGTCGCGCAACGCCAAGCAGGCACTCAACGTCATGTTCACTCAGCCTGGTGCTGAGCTCGGCGAGGGTACTTGGTGGCAGGCCTTCAACACGGTCACCTACATGACCGACCATACCCTTGGTCGCTCGGCCGATACCCGACTCCAGTCGGCTTGGTACGGCGCCAGCAAGAACATGAAGATCAAGGCTCTGGAGACGGCGATTGAGTTCGCCGACGCGGCATGAACGACTTCTTCTATAAGATCTACGCCGAGGTGGCCCTGCGCCTCCTCGTCGTCTTCATGGGGCTCATCATCATCGTGAGCGGCGTCATCGCACCCAAGTGGACGTTTGAGAACTTAATCAAGGACAACTAAAATGGCAAAGAGTCTCCTCTCCGTACGTACTAAGAAGAAGCCCAAGGTCACTCGCTCTGAGGCCTACTTGGTCAACGTCAAGTACCTCGGCGAGGAGCCCGATGCTAATAAGTTTAAGACTTTTTCTGATTATATTCGAGCTCTTAGCTGGTATGGCTCGATGTGCGACACCAAGGACGCTCGTGAGTATCTCAAGGACTACTTAATACATAACAAAGAGTTCGATAAGGCTAAGCGAGTCGATAAGATCCCTGATAACTGGGTTCCACTGTCAGCTGCTTGGCGCGCCCGTATCGTTATGAACCAGAAAGCTATCCTCGACATTGAAGACTATGTTAAGTTCATGGCGACTCTCGACGATGTCTTCACACATATCAAGGAAGAGAAGCCTGACGATAAGAAGACAGCTAAGCCGTCTATCCAAGACCGCATCAAGGACCGTCTCGACGACATCATCGGCGACATCGAGGAGATGATCGACAAANACGAGCCCTTCTCGCTCTATGACTGGTTCAAGAAGAACGAGATCCCAGTCATGTACGCCGTCAAGGTCGGCGACTACTACGGCCCTATCTGGAACGAGATGGTGCAGGCACACGCCGGCAAGCTCGACGGCTATGAGAAGTGGACCAAGGCTAAGCTCAAGGCTCGTGTCGAGTTCTACAATGGTCTAGTGACCGACGCAGAGCGCTACGGCAGCGTCGCCAAGAAGACTCGGGCAGTCCGCAAGCCTCGTCCAGTCTCTGTCGAGAAGCAGCTCAAAGGACTCAAGTACCAGAAAGAGTCGGCTGAGTACAAGCTGGCGTCCATTGATCCACAGAAGATCATCGGCGCTCAGGAGCTCTGGACTTTTAATTCCAAGTATGGTATCCTAACCATCTTCCGCGCACTCGACCGTGGCGGCCTCAAGGTAAAGGGTACGTCCATCGCCGGCTTCGACGAGAAGCAGTCCTTCAGCTACAAGACCGGACGCAAGACCGGAGAAGTGGTCGACCGCTTCAGCAAGGCAACCAAGGCCGGCGTCAAGAAGGCAGTCGAGACACTCAAACCCCACGCATTCAACGCTCGCATCAACGAGAACACGATCCTAATCAAGGTGCTGCCATGATCAAGAACGAGTCTATCCTCTTCTCTGAAGATACCATCAGGCGTCTCGAGGAGATATATAAAGCAGTGTACGTCTGTGACTCACAGATCAAGACAAAGAGCGGCTGGTCAGATAACCCTGTCGCAGTCTTCTATACGGCCCAGCCTCACCCTGAAGGCTCCAACTACTTTGGAATCTTCATGCGTGATAAGAAGCCATTTATCTGCAACGCAGAGTCGGCACTGGCACCCTTCGTAGGTGCGGTCAAGAAGAACGGCGACATCGTCTACAGCCGCTTCAGACACGACTACGTCGAGTTCGATGGGGCGTACTGCATCGACGGCGGTCGCGACTACGTCCGTCTCGGCGGGCCAGAGATGCCACAGACAGTTCAACTTAAGATCGAGGGATCCACTGTTACGGTGGTCGACAAACAGGAAGCAGCATGAAAGACAACTACTTTAGATTCCACTTTCCACACGTCCACCTTCAGAGTCCGTTCGGCGACGACGGCTTTGCTATCTTGGCTGAGAGGTTCGCACGGTTCTTCGGTACCCCGATCTTCTTGATCATCCAGACAGCCTTGGTGCTTATCTGGATGGGACTCAACGTCTTCGGCTACACCGACTTCGACGTCTACCCGTTCATCCTTCTCAACCTCGCCTTCTCTACTCAGGCAGCCTATGCGGCACCATTGATCTTGCTGGCACAGACTCGACAGGCCGACCGAGACAAGGCACACGCCGAGGCAGACGCCCAGCACCGAGAAGACCTAGCGCTGGCTGCGGCCCAGCGTCAGCAGATCGCAGCCGAGCAGACGGCCATCCTTCTTGAGATGCTTCACGAGAACAACAAGCTAGTCAAGAAGATCGAGAAGCTGACTAAAGAGATCCACACGATCACTACAAAAGGTGTTGACAAAAATAGCAAGTCGTGATATAAATAATATATGCTGATGTCGATGACGAAAGCGAAATAGACATTCTGGACGCGGGGGCGGTACCCGCCCGGTCCACCATAAGAACTTTGAGCTTAAGTCGATCCTAATATAAATAGGATCGATGGAGGTTCAAATGAAACATATACATCATATAATACCCAAACATTTGGGTGGAACTGATGATCCGGAGAATCTGATTGAGTTAACAGTTGAAGAACATGCTGAGGCTCACAGGATACTTTGGGAACAACATGGAAGATGGGAAGATAAATTAGCTTGGCAAGGTTTAGCTGGTCTTCTTACTCAAGAAGAATTAGTTAAAGAAATGTTAAGTGAAGCTGGTAAAAGAGGAGCAGCTGCTGCCAATATAAAACGCAAAGGTATGAAATATCGGCGCGTTAAAAATGGTGGAAACTGGAAGCCAGTTGGTACTGGAGGAAGTATCTGGTATCACAATCCTAATAATCCCATTGAAAAATGTTGTATAAAATCAGATCAAAATCCACCAGAAGGATGGGTACGTGGACAAGGAAGAAAGTCTAAGAATCCTGGACTTAACTTTCATGTCAAAAAAGCTTGAAGTTCTTATGTTGGGCCGGAAATAGGATCGACAGGTGTGTTAAAGGCGGACCGAGACAGAAGCATAAATAAGTTATCTGCAAACGATAATTCACTTCTTGAGATGCGCCTAGCGGCTTAATCTCTTGGGTGGGCAACCAGCCTCGAAACAGAAATGGTTGCAACTTCACACATCACACAGGAGAACTAAAATGACTAAGACACCTTACGAGATCCGTCTCGACGTTCTGAACTTCGCCCAGGGCCAGCTTCAAGGCGAGTACTTTGCTCAGATGGAGCGTATTCGCATGCAGAAAGATCTCGACTTACCCGTCGATTCAGTTCCCAGCTATCCGACTAAGAGTGACATTATCCTCTTAGCAGAAGATCTCAAGACCTTCATCGATAAAAAGTAAATTAAAACGGTCTCATAGCTCAGCTGTATAGAGCAGCCGCCTTCTAAGCGGCAGGTCGTTGGTTAGAGTCCAACTGAGATCACCAATCAAGGAGTGGGCTATTGAATATGAAGGTCGTACCCGTATGGGTCGTCTACCTCGTTGCGGTCGTAGTTCTAATAGCTCACGACTTTCTTATTAAAGACTACATCTTTGGATTCTTGGCTTTCATGGCCTTCGCCGGAGCCTTAGTTATGAAGAACACCTACTCGCTGGTGTTTATGGATAAGACGGAAGATGATGCTGAACAATGAATATTTGGAATCGTTAACTCAAACTCGACCTTCTCGAGTGAGATTGAAAAGCTAGTAAGCACTAAGAACATCGACTACATCGACGCCATCGTTCTCTGGTGCGAGCGGAACAACTTGGAAGTCGAGTACGCAGCAGGTATGATCAAGAAGGACCCCGTGCTCAAGTCCAAGGTGCAGGTCGAGGCCGAGAACATCAACGTCTTGAAGAAGGGTGCGAGACTGCCGATATGATGGTGAGGAAGAGCGTGTCACCCTTTGAATGCTACCAAGACTACCTTGCACTAAAGCAGCACTTCAGCCGCCCAGACTACGACTACGTAAAGTACAACGGCAAGGTCAACGCCAGGCTCTCCAGCTTTGAGGGACGGCGAGACAAGATCTTCTTTGCCAAGCTCTCAAAGCATCCAGACCCACACAACTTCTTACTGTCTAACATGGTCAAGAACCCTAAGGTCTGGATCAAGGACATCGCGTACAACGAGTCAGCCCATCGTGTATACGAGGACTGGATGAAGAAGAACCAGTCCCTCACGTACCTCTTTAAGAACGAGGTCGGTAAGCTTAGGGACGACTTCGACAGCAACTTTAAGGTGCTCGACAACGAGCATCCCTACGCCCTCAAGCTGTTCATGCAGGGTGAGATATCTCTTGAGACACTCGTCATCTTGGTCAACTTGACTAAGTGCCTAAAGCACTGGAGCAAGAAGATGGCTGACGATCCGGTCTGGGAAGAGATCAAGCTTCTAATCGTCAAGTATAATGCTTTCTTGAAATATGACGAGGAGAAGATGAAGAACATCGTAGTTGACAAGTTTCAATGAAAGTGTTATTATATATAGTATGGGCGAATCATCCAGCCCAATACGATATACATCGCAATACTAAACATACGGAGAATACACATGGACTTTTCACAGCTCAAGAAGCAGTCGGGTAAATCATCTCTTGAGAAGATCGCATCAGATCTCAGCAAGATGAACTCCAATCAACAGGAGCGTAAGTCCGACGACCGCTTCTGGTCCCCTACGGTTGACAAGGCCGGCAACGGCTACGCAGTCATCCGCTTCCTCCCATCGCCTGCTGGCGAGGACATGCCGTTCGTCCGCGTTTGGGACCACGGCTTCCAAGGCCCAACTGGTACTTGGTACATCGAGAACTCCCTCACGACAATCGGCAAGAACGATCCGGTCTCCGAGCACAACTCGAAGCTCTGGAACTCTGGCCTTGAGTCCGACAAGGAGATCGCTCGTAAGCAGAAGCGTCGCCTTCACTTCGTGAGCAACGTCTACATCGTCAACGATCCGGGTAACCCCGAGAACGAGGGCAAGGTGTTCCTCTACAAGTACGGCAAGAAGATCTTTGACAAGCTCAACGAGCTCATGAACCCACAGTTCCAGGACGAAGAGGCGATCAACCCATTCGACTTCTGGGCCGGTGCCAACTTCAAGTTGAAGATCCGTCAGGTCGAAGGCTATCGCAACTACGACAAGTCTGAGTTTGCAAAGCCTAGCCCTCTGCTGGACGACGACAAGGAACTCGAGAACATATGGAAGAAGGAGCACTCCCTTCAGGAGTTCCTCTCACCTTCCAACTTCAAGACCTACGAGGAGCTCTCCGCGAAGCTCGCCAAGGTACTCGGCACTGACGGTTCGTCTTCTGGCGCCCGTGCAAATGCCAAGGCTAAGGCAGCTGACGAGGACGACCTTCCATGGAGTGAAGAGGCTGAGGCACCTAAGGCCCGCTCTACGCCGGCACCGCGTCAGGCGGCTACCGACGATGACGAGGACGATGGACTCGACTTCTTCAAGAGTCTCGCAAATCGCTGAATAAAAAAAGGGGGCTTCGGCCCCCTTTCTCTTATGCCGCAAAGGCTCTCGAGTCGAACATCCTAGCGATGACTTGGTCTGACGGCCTGACCGCTGGGACTTCTTTGTTGTCCAATAGATTTGCACTGCCGCTGCTTCCACCGCCCGACGGCGCATTAGGTGAGGCAGTACCTGAGCTAGGCGCAGAAGGTGCCTTGATGTCGGGAGCAGCTGCGTCTTGCGACTTACTCATAAGAGTAGATCCGGTAGTAGGCGTCGCCATGGCCATAGTCGTGCCACCGCCGCCACCAAGCTTGTCTCCAGTCTTGGTAGAATCCCCACCGCCTCCGGTGATCGACCCTCCAGCCGCCTCCCCTGCCTCGATCTGACCATTCCTTGGAATGTCGACTGAGCCGTGCTCTTCCTTCGCAATAGAGAAGTGCATCGGGTCTGGAGTCTTGCTGAAGTTCATACCCCAGCCGAGACCGTACCTAGCTGCTATCGCACCGACGTTTGACGGAAGGTCAGTCTTCCTTGAGTTGTTTGGGTTGGTGTCGTCGTTGATGTCGATAGCCGCGCCCGAAGCGTGGTAGCTCTTTACTTTAGGATTGTTGACATTTGCCCTGTCGGCATAGCCACCGAGTCTTCTGATGTTGTAGCCCGAGGACTCTAGCTCATCGATGAATCCTTGGAAGTTCTTTGCGTATGCACCAGCGACCTCGGCAGACTTACCGCCCTTGGTCTTGATCCTTACTAGGTTAGGCTTAGCTACAGGCTTGCCTCCAGCAGGACCGCCGGCAGGACCAGCACCGGCACCAGTAGATCCAGAGCCAGCCGCAGACTTAGTAGGGGCCGCAACAGGTGCTGGTGGTGGACTGCCTTGACGGTCTCGGTCTTCTTTTGCGTTGTATGCAGGTGGAGCTGGTGGTGGACTGCCTTGACGGTCTCGGTCTTCTTTTGCGTTGTATGCAGGTGGAGCTGGTGGTGGACCACCTTGACGGTCGCGGTCTTCCCTTGCGTTGTACGGGACTACATCGGATGGAGGTACAGATCCGCCACCTCCGCCAGACGGTCCGGCAGATACTCCAGGAGTAGCTTCTGACGACTCCGTCTGCTCAAACGTGATGCTCTGTGCCGAGAACTTAATCTCTTTAGAAGTGAACGTCAGTGAGTCTGCGTTGATTAGCTTGTCGTTGACTCCAGCTACGCCAGAAGCACTCTCTAGTCTATTGACGCCTGCACCTGGGGCCTGAGCAGCTGTGCCGGTATCAGATATAGCTCCACCTTGGTGATCTCTATCTTCTCTCGCAACACTCTTTGATATATTCCCGCCTTGACGATCGCGATCTTCCCTAGCACCCTTCTTCTTTGGATCCTGTATATCCGAAGGAGCGTTTAGAGTCTTTTCTATTACCTTGTTGTATAAGGCTTGAATCGCTCCAGGATTGAAAGAATACTCACCGATCTTGAGCGCAGCGTCTTTGTTAGCCCCGCCGCCAAGCTTCTGAAGTTCATCGATGGTATAGCCCGCGTCGATGAGGGCCTCTACCATCTGTACTGAGTCTTCTAGCTGATTACCAAAGGTAGATGCGCTTCTCTTAAAGCCGTTGTCGTCTTTTCCTAGCTCGTCTTTGCCGGTACCTACTCTGATTCTAGCCTTGTTGAAGATGTCGGTCTTCTTTGATCTAGCCTTGTACTCAGCGTCCTGAAGTTCTTTGTACTTCTTTTGAGTCTCAGGATCGCTGTAGGTCTTGATCTTACCATAAGAGAATTCGTCTTCTTTTTCAGTAAACTTAGACCCACTCTTCTTCTGCTCTTCTTCAAAGGCACTGAGATTACTTTCAGCTGCTGACTGTTCTTTAGTGCTCTGTTGGTACTCAGATCGCAGGTCTGTAATCCCCGACGTCTTTCCGCCGGTCTGATCCCTATCTGATCTCCCCTTTATCTTCTGGTCAGATGCTGGACTTGGCTTAGCAACCGGAGCTGCACCGCTCGGCCACAGCTTGTCGATGATGGCGTTTACTATCTTGTCGGTAGAGTCACCGAGCATATAGTCGGCTGCGAGACCTGCGCCGAGGCCGCCGATAAATCCGACTATCGCGCCTGGACCACTCACTACGCCTGCAGCTATAGTGCCAAGGATCGTCGCGACTGTAGTTATACCGAATCTTCCGATGAGGTCGCCGATGATCTTAGCGATGTTCTTTCTATAGTTGGGGTCAGTTGGGTTAAGCTGCTTGATCTGCTGATAGGCTTCCCAGCAAGCATACGCGGCGAGGACCGGCAACGCAGCTTTGCCTACGATCTTCATAGCACCCTTGCCAAGGCTTCCTAGGAAAGACTCCTCGGCAGCCGCGCCTAGAGCTGGGCTAGGCTTTGGAACCTCGGTAGGCTTAATGGTCTCAGTAGGCTTGAGCGCCTCGGCTGGCTTTACGCCTGGACCTTCTTTTGGTAGGTTGAGCTTTTGACGCTCTGCATCGGATATAAACTCTCCGCCGCCCCTTCCCTTCTCGGTGTCGACCCAACGTCCAGCCTTTTCTTTGAACTGGTATCTCTCGGGTACGCCTTCTGTCTCCGCTGGAGCTGCACCCTTACCTTTTCTAAGAGACTTCAGTCCCTTATATGCTGCCCCGCCGGCTGCTCCCAGTCCAAGACTTTCAAGGATGTCATCGAGGATTCCTCCTCCACCGCTTTCTTTACCTGCATTCTCTACTCCCTCAGATCCACCCTTCCTGCCTCCCTTGAGACTGGCATTGGCTTCGTTTCTAGCTAGGTTCTCAATACCGTACTTGATGTCGTCGAGCACGTCGACTACTTCGCCGAGCTTAGTCACCTGCTGACGGGAGACCTGTAAGTTCTGTCGCATCACTCGATTCGTGTCGAGAGCGATCTCTTTCATTCCTGCATTTACTGGGGGACTTCCCACTCCACCAGTAGTCGTGCCTGAACCTCCGACCGGAGCTGACTTGACTTTCTGTGAGCCGCCGTCGCCTCCACTTTCTTCTCCGGTCATGTTCTTATAGACGCCTTGAGCTTTTCCGACGTTGTCTCCGCCAAAGATATACTTGGCAGCTTCTAGTCCTGCAAGCCTAAGTCCTGCTCCGAGTATTCCAGCCATCTTTAGTTATTCCCTAATGCTGCTATCTTTTCCTGTCCGCGGGTCCAGGCAGAGATGCCTAGGATGCCGCCGAAGGCGAGGTGGATGAGACCGCCATTTGATAGGGTAAGTGGAATCCACGGCGTGTAGCCGATGGCGACTCCGAAACCCTTCTCTATCACGGGAAGAAACATTGTGAGGGCGGGAAATATTATGAAGTCAAATGCGCAGATGGCCATGTAAAGAAACGCCATAGACGGGCGCCAGTAAGACTTCATCCAAGGTTCTTCTTGGGTCTTTAGCTGGGTGTCTACGATCTTGCTCTCGACCGCGACCTGCGCTAGACCGACTGACGCCTCGGCCTTAGCGGTAGTAGCCATGCTCTCGGCTACTATGTTTGGATTAGCAGTGACGATGACGGGTGCGACTACTTGCTGAGAAACCACCGACGAAGTTGCCGGTGGTTCATCCCAGTTGTCGTTGAACTTAGCCATTTGCTAGTCTCTGCTTATCTTCTAGTTCTTTCAAGTACTGAATCAGCATCTCCACATAGATGTCTCGTTCAAAGACGATCAAATTCTCAACTTCACTGATAGGATATTTATGGTACTGAGTCAGAGAGAATATAGTCTTGTAGTAGTTCTCAAGGGTGTTGTGACTCAGGCAAACGTAAAAAAATCAGTTAACGTTGTCAAGTTGATGGTCTTCTCCGTACCTAGCTTGTTCTTATATGTGATGACGTGCTTGATATAGGGAGTAGTCGACAGGAAGTCCTTGATCTTCTCAAAGGTCTTGACGTCTAGAGACTGGACGAACTCGACGAGCTCTTCTTTGGTCGACAGAGAGGCATCGGTGACGTCGTCTCCGTCGTACACCTTGTCGATGCATCCGGCTACCAAGTCTTCAAAGTTTGCAGCCTCGTTTCCGAATACCTTGTCGTCGTCGTACACGCGACCGTTTGGATAGTTCAGAGTGAAGCCGATCTGGTCGTTTACCTTGATGACGTTCGACGGCGCATCTTCTGGGAACTCTACCTCGATCGTGTCGAGAGGGATGTCAAAGTCGTAGACCTCATTGTCGTCTAGGTCTCTGTACGACACCTTAGACACGTTGTTGATCGACGCTGCCCTGATCTTGATGAACAGGTACTCGATGTCGAAGATTGGGGTCTTGTCGATGTTGAAGTCCTTGCTGAGTACGCAGTTGTTTACGACCTGCTTGACTGACTTGAAGATGTCAGCCTGCGACTCGGCCTGCTTGGCCATGAGAAGGATCTTCTCGTCTTTTACTAGCATCTGTCTAAACTCGATCTTCTTCTTAGTCGAGGGGACGATGCAGTCCATAATAGGGTATTCAATCTTAGGCAATGCCATTATATCGCTCCACAGTTGTTATTAGATTCTTCCGCCCGGTCCACTGTTATTTGTGACTATGTCTGGACTGACGACAGGCTTTGTTTGATAGTTATTCTTGTCTATGTATAGCTCGTCTACGTACCAGTTCTTGTAGGCGAACGTGACTGGTATTCTCATGATAGTATTGTTGTCTGACCAGCTGAGGTTTAGATCGTTGACGAAGATAGGGTAGCAGTCGATGAGGAACACCTTGTGTGTGACTACGCCTGCTTGATTGTATATCTCGATGTTCATGTCTACGGCGTAGTCGCTCTTGTAGCCGAGCTCATATGGACCCTGTGATGGCAGGAGACCGGTTGCGTCGAATAGGTCTCCAGTCCTATTATCGTAGTTCATTATGATCTTCATCCATGCCTGGAAGAATCTCAAGATCACCCCTTCGGCGTCTGAGTGTACTGACGTAGTCAAATCAGCGAACGTCAGACCATAGGGTCTCTTTTGGACGATGCCGTAGCCGTACCTGAACACGTCGCTGGTATTTAGCTGGATTCCAGGAAGGTTAGATGACTCGATAAAGAACTGAAGTCCGCTGGTGAGTTCATGGAAATCGTTTATAGCCTGTGAGTTTGACATACCAGCTGGAAGTCGTGGGATGTTCACGAGGAACCTGTTGTTAGTCAGGTACCCTTTACCGTTGATCGTTCCTAAGAAGTTATTGAGTGCTATTGCCATTATCGTCCAACCATCTTTGATGATGCTCCCTGTACGGTTGTCTTGGATGCACCCACAAATCTCTCGGTAGGGAGCATGAGTGCCATGTCCCACTCTTTTGGACTTATGTACATAAACTTAGACCTTACTTGACTGTTTAAGTATCTCTTGACGCAGGGCTCAAACAGCTTGAACCTGCTCGACCCCTTTAGTATCTTGTAAGACGCTATGAGTCTGGTGGTCTCGTTGTTCTTATCGTTGTTGATGAGGGCATATAGTGAGTCCATCAGCTTTGCCCTGAGTAGGGGCGGAAGGTAGTGGAGGTTGATTCCGAGAAACCCATCGTTGTAGATCTCTATCGGGAATATAAGCGGATACCTATCCCAGTACGGGAGAGTAGACTTACCCTTGGCCTCGTAGAAGAACGAGTACATCTTCCCGATTGAGCGGGCATTGATGTTGGGTTCTAGTCGGAAAGGCTGGTCGGACTGAAGCCTGTTGACGTTTACACTCGTTACGTTCTGTGCTACGTTTCGAAACCAACTTCTTGCGTCTGCTGCATTCTTGACGGAGTCTATTCCGATCATCGAAGCCTGCTTCGCTATATTCTGAAAGATATAGGCCATTAGTCGTCCTAGAAGTTAAATGTTGAGCTCGCGCTCTGTGAATATCTTAAACTTCCAGCCTCGGTCTTCGCAGTAGTCTTCCGCGGCCTTCCACTTCGAACTATTTATTCCCCAAGTCATAACCTCGTTTATGTACTTCTTGGTTACCTTGGTCTGCTTCTTAGGCTCTCTGGTCTGGGCTGCGGGCTTTACCTCGATAACTAGGATCTCGACCTTGCCGTCTGCGCCCTTCCTCTTTACATAGAAGTCTGGGAAGTATCTATGGACTCGACCGTCGACCGGACTCCTGTAGGGAATGAAGAACTCTTCTGAGCTCCACTCAATCACGTCTCTGTGTTGGTCAAGCCACATCATTAGCTTGAGCTCCCAGCTTGACCTATAAATAATGTTAGATGGATCTCCGCGGTACTTCGACGGATTCCTTGGTTTGAAGTATCCTTTGTAGGCCATAACCCTATTTATCCGAGAGACATATGCCAGAGCACGACGCATTAAGCCAAGCAGCAAACAATATAACCAGTCCAGTAGATCCAGCTGTAGCAGCGAGACAGAGCGCGCGTAATCAGGGACCTAACTATACTTCTGCTCGCTCGGTCCTCTCTTCTAAGAATCCAGATATCGTGATCAACGGAAGCAAGAACCCAACGGCTTCTACTCTTAGATACCCTACGGATCTCGGCAAGTACTACATCACTTTCACGTTCAGCAAGTATCAGAGACCGAGTCAGTTCGCGCCTCTCAAGTTCTTACCAGCCGGCGCTACCTTAGCTCTTCCTGTTCCAGCAAACTTAGTCGACAGCTACAGCCTCACTTACTCTACACAGTCCAGCGGACCTACAGCTGACATTTTGACCGCAGCTGGCCGAGGAGTTCCTAACCAGTCAGAGACGAGTCAGACGTCAGGCTCTACTAACCCAGTAGATCTAGCTACAGACGCACTAGGCGCATTTGCAGCTAAAGCCCTAAGCGGAATTGGTGGGCAGGCATTATTGCAGAACGCCGGCATCGCTTCTAACCCGTTTCTTACAGTCCTCTTCCAGCAAGTCGAGTTCAAGACCCATTCGTTCAAGTGGAAGTTCATGCCTGAGACTTTTCAGGAATCAAAAGACCTTAAAGACATCATCGACCAGTTCAGGAAGTCGAGTCTTCCAGGATTTACGGGATCGGTGTTTACAGTTCCAGACATCGTGGTCCCTAAGCTCTATCCAAACGAAGCATTTCTATATGAGTTCAAGCCGTGCGTAGTGAAGAGCATCTCGTTCAACTACGCGCCAAACACGCCTTCGTTCTTTGCTTCGTCGAACGCGCCTACCGGAATTGAGTTCTCAGTCGAACTCCAAGAGATCGAGATCTGGACACAGGACAACATTAATAACAACAGCGCAGTCAATGCGACTAATGCTAATTATCTTCAGACAAAAGCTGCTGCGGAAGAAGCCGCAGCTAAAGCGGCTCAAGATTATTCTACAACTTACACTACTCAGGGATCATAAATGACTGAGAGATACTTCGAGAAGTTTCAGACGATCAACTACAACGGCTTCAGGGCTCTCAACCTCCTGAGTCGAGTTGTCGTTTCTAGGAACACGACCAATAACCCGTTCAACTTCTACGACTACGAGGTGCAGGATGGTCAGCGTCCGGACTACATTGCGTACAAGTACTATGACGATACTTTTGCTAGCTGGATCATCTATCTCGGCAACAACATCATCGACCCATACTATGGGTGGAAGCTTGACTGGGACACGTTCAATCAGTTCATCATCGATACCTACGGCAGTATCAGCGCGGCTACGAGCAAGATAGCCTTCTATAGAGTCAACTGGTACGAGGACGAGTCAACCATCAGCGTCGATGCTTTTAATAACTTACCGGCCTACAGCAATATAAACACGGCGCTCAACGTCGATCTTAGAAAATACTGGATGCCGGTATACAATGACAACGGCGTAGTTCAATTCTACACTAGAAAGCCAATTGACTGGATGGTCGAGACAAACTCTATAGTCAACATGAATACCGCTAACAGCACAGTCTTTACTAACGGTGAAGTAGTTAAGTTTTACTCAGACCAGAGGCTCGGCAACCTGATAGGTTCATCTGAGGTGACGTTCTCAAATACTTCAGTTACAGTCCTCAAGAACAACCAGGGATTTGCTAACTCGACGACGTATGCTCTCGGCACCACCTCGAACTTAGTAGATACCGTCACAACTTATACCTACGTAGCCAACTCTATCCCGAACAACGGTGAGCAGGTCTACTGGTCTCCGGTCTCATGCTTCGACTATGAACTCGAGAAGAACTCTAACTTGACTAACATCAAGATCATCAACTCAGGACTCTATAACGATGCTGTCAACATGCTGAAGACGGAGCTGGCATAACATGGCAGCAGTCAATCCAGGTGAAGTAGAGATCAAGACGATAAGTCTCCATACGCCAAAGGGTACTCTCAACGCTACTGAGTTGACCCTCAGCTTCGACGTCTACGAGAGCATCTTCATGCCTGGAATTATAGCCGAGCTGATCATCAGGGATGACGGATCGCTGGCAAACTACCTCCCTCTCGTCGGCGAAGAGAAGGTGAACCTTGAGTTCTCTACTCCTGGACGCGGCACTGCAAAGTACGAGTTGATCGTAGTAGAGATGAAGGACGGCGAGACCGAGAAGAACTTAAGGACAAAGAACTACGTCCTCAGATGTACTTCTCCTGAAGTGTACAGTCACAAGACGTCTATCATTCAGAAGTCATACAACACAAACATCTCTAGCATGATCAATGACATCTGTACAAAGTACCTTAAGACCAAGAAGAGTGTCGACATCGAGGACACCAAGGGTATTCAGCCGATCATCGTCCCAAGCATGAAGCCGTTCGAGGCCATCGACATGCTCAGGCGCAGGAGCGTCTCTGATAACAACAAGTCATCTACTTACTTGTTCTTTGAGAATCAGAACGGATTCAACTTCAAGACTATCGAGAAGCTGTTCACGGATGGCGATGTGGGCGACAGGGTGTTCACTAACGATCATACGCCAAAGACCGACTATACTCAGACAGGCTACAGGAACGTCTTGTCTTTCAATCAACCGAAGCAGTACGACAGCGCGTCTAAGCTCGGCGGAGGTGGACTCAACGTTCAGACTAAGGTGCTCGACTTCAAAGACCTAAGCTACAAGAAGACAGACAACAAGAACACCGACAACAGTAAGTTCAAGAACGCAGACGGTAAGTTCAGCCTGACCAACAGCAGTGAGTTCAACGATGAGTTCTCAAAGACTGCCGGCCTCCACACCATGATGCCTACTGACGGATCGAAGCCAAAGACCTTTATTCCAGACTCAACGGCAGACCAGAAGTCGTTTGTCTCTCAGCTAGCGCAGGGAGCGCTTCACCTTCAGGTCATGGGCGACTCGGAGATAACTGCCGGTGTATTGATACAGAGTAACTTGACTGGACCATCTACTGCTAACCAGCCTGGAGAAGATAAGCTACTGTCCGGTAAGTATCTCGTAGCGTCGGTGAGACACATCATCGGCGTCGAGGGTAGGAAGCCTAGATATACTTGTGCGATCGAAGCACTCAAGGGTGGATATAAGGAGAATCCAGTATGACCGAAAGAGATATGGGAAGCAGCTTCCAATGGTTCTTTGGTAAAGTCGTGAATAGAAAAGATGACCCTACTAAGTCTGGAAAAATTCAAGTCAGGATCTACGGCATCCACGACAACGAGTCAGACATCCCAGACACCGACCTTCCTTGGGCATATCCTATGATGCCCATCACGAGCGCTAGCTTCGAGCATGTTGGACAGAGCCCTACGGGAGTCACCGAGGGTGCTACGGTGTTTGGGTTCTTTGTTGATCATGAGAAACAGATCCCAGTAGTAATGGGAACTATTCATAGGTCAGCTCTTCCGGATCCAAACGGAGAGTCGACAGGAACTACGGTAAACCCATAAGGTAGAATATAATGGATCTAGTCAACGACATCAGCTTTATAGCTCGTGAATCAGATAAGATAAAGAACTTCGACAGAAGCATCATCGACGTTGCTGGAGAGGGCATCTTGTCTGGACACCTCCCGACTGTCGGCAACGTGCCCTTCAACAGCGGTGAGAAGCTCCTAGCACTAATGCAGAGAGTGGATCCGTGTAACTCTTCTGGTGCGATCTCGGCTGCACTCAACGCGATGCACTCTATACAGAGTCTGATGAGCGCACTCTCATCCGTTGCGTCGATGGCGTCTATCGAGGACTTCCTCACTTCAGGCATAGCCGACGCGCTAAACGGAATTGCCGGCGGTCTCATGGGTGCAGCCTCATCTGTGCTCTCGTCCCTTCAAGACGCAGCTTCTCTACTCTCGGGAATCCAGCACGTTCTGTCCGATGCAGCAGGGACAGTAGCCGGCCTAGTAAACGAGCTCTCTACCTCCATCAGCTCGATCGCTGGTCTCATGAACGGTCTTGCACAAGCTGCCGAGGGAGCCCTGCTCGCGGCGCTCTGTGCCGCTCCTTGCGGCGACAGCATCGGCGGCGGTGGTTCACTGTCCCCTCTAGCGGCCCTAGCTGCCCTCGCTGGAATGTCTCTATCCGATCTAGCTGGGATCGTCGAGATCCCTCTACTCATCGAAGAGATAGCAAACGCAGCTGCATACCTTCGTACCAATGGTCAGCTTAACGGGTTCTCACAAGAGTGTCTGAGACGCCTCACCGACAGACTCATGGGCAACTTTAACCCATGCGGTCTCCTCGGCGCGCTCATCGGCGCGATCACTGCGATGACCGGTCAAGACGCCTTCGTAGGAGATCCAAACAACCCCGACGGTATCAAGATGCCTTCAGGAACCGGTGCGTTCAGCTTCATGATGACTATAATGAACATGATCAAGAAGATCAGGTCTATCCTCAGCAGCGCCCTTGGAGCACTCGACGCGATCACGGCTCTCGATGAGGCACTCTCCTGCTCAGGCTATACTCCATTCACACAGCGTGACTACACTCCTCCAGTATATCTCAGCAACAACTACGTACCTAAGGGTGTGAACGGTGGCCCTGGTGGTTCAGGCGGAGACGTCGGAGGCGGCGGTGGATTCGACAACGTCAATGCAACGATCAACGTCGCCGTTTCTAGCATTTCCAACACTTCTGGTTCGGTACTCAACCCATATCATACGTCAGACAACTTCATCTTGGCAAACAACGTCCCTAGAAATATGGAAGTGATCGTCAAAGAAAACTCAGTTGTTACACCTCTCGACACTTCTCAGTTTAACAACAGTCAAGGCGTAATCCCAGTTCAGGTTACCTCTAACAGCGTCGGCGTCGTCGACACGCTTCAGTTTGGAACTAACATCCTCTTTACAAATATCCCGAGGAAGACTAAGTAATGGCCGACACTAGACACCCAAAGACTACCTACAAAGCACAGTATCCATTTAATAAGACGTTCACTACTGAGAGCGGACACTCGACTGAGTACGACGACACTCCAGGACACGAGAGGATAAGACACTCTCACAAGTCTGGGACCTACTGGGAGATATCTCCCGACGGCAAGAAAGTCGAGCTCGTAAGGGGTGACAAGTACGAGTACGTCAAGGGTGGCTTGACCATCTCGGTCGACAACAACGGCGATATCAAGATCACTGGACACACTAGGATCTCGATCGGAGGCGACGCCCACCTCGAAGTAAAGGGTGACGTCTCGGCAGTGGTCGGCGGTAGCCTTATGACCGACGTCAGCGGTAGCATGGTAGCACACGTATCTAGGGACTCGTATCAGTCAGTAGACGGCAACGCGTTGACCATGGTTACTGGAAACATGAACGCGATGGTCAAGGGCGACATGGCTTCTTCGGTCTTGGGCACCCTAAGATCATACGTCGGCGGAGACTCGATCACTCAAGTAAACGGCAAGACCAACATCAGGTCTAAGGGCGAGGTAAACATCTTGGCCGAGAGCAACGTTAGCGCTAGGATCTTGGGAAACCTCTCAGCAAAGGTCAACGGAGACGCGAACGTCCAGATATTCGGTACTACCAGCGTATACAGCAAGGGTGACATGAACATCAGCACGGACGCTAACATGAACATAACTTCAAAGGGTCCTATGGTCCTCAAGGGTCAGACCATCGATCTGAACCCATAAATACTTTAATAAAGAGGGAGAGTAATGGGTCAGCCTATAGCCAGAAAGAGCAGCACAGACACCGTGGCGTCTCCAGACGGCTCTGGTATCTGCTGTGTAGATCCGACTACTCAGTCGACCGACGTCGGCTCTTCAGACGTCCGTGCCAACGGTATTGGAGTAGTTCGTCAAGATGACGCGATGATTGCCCACACGTTTCCTGGACCATGCTGCGCAATCCATGCCCCGGCTCTCAGTACCTTCTCATCTACTGTTCGAATCAATGGAAAGTGGGCAGGGCGTCAAGGCGACTTCTACGGTGGAGATCATAAGATCTCTTCTGGATCTTCTAACGTTAGGTGCGGATAATGATCAACAACAGAGCTAGCAAGATCACTTCATTCTCGAAGAGAGACGTTAGGTTCGCTGACTTTCTTACGAACTTCGATCTCAATCCGATAACCGACGAGCTCTCTCGAGTAACCAACGAGGAAGCGGTCAAGATGTCGATCAGGAACTTGATCCTCACCAATCCAGGTGAGAGACCATATGAGCCTACTATTGGAGCCGGTATCAAGAAGATCTTGTTTGAGCCTATGGACGACATCACAGCGATAGCCTTGACTAACGAGATCACTACTACCATCAAGAACTACGAGCCGAGAGCGAGTCTTGAAGACGTATCGATCACTGCAAACGAGATCGATCAATCATACTATGTGAACATCTTGTTCTCCATGATAAATAGCACGCAAGTCTCTCAGATGAGCTTCGTTCTCAACAAAGTAAGATAAAAATGGCAGCAAACTCATCAATAGATCTTACCACGCTCGATACAGACTTGATCGCGAGTAGTCTCAAGACCTACCTCAATAGTCAAGAAGTATTCAAGGACTATAACTTCGACGGTTCAAACCTCGGTGTCTTGATCAACCTGCTCTCATACAATACGTTCCTCAACTCTTTCTACCTTAACATGATCGCCTCTGAGTCGTTTCTAGATACGGCACAGCTGGACACGAGCACGTACTCTCATGCTAAGGAACTCAACTACACCCCAAAGAGCGCGACGTCTGCCAAGGCTACGGTTACGATCCAGTTCTCTACCTCTAACGTCTCGACCATCATCCTTCCTAAGGGAACCGGATTTACTGCAAAGGTCGGCACGAACAGCTACAGCTTCTATACGGACACCACTCAGGTATTCCACTCAAGCAACAATACCTGGACCATCCCAAACATCGACATCTATGAGGGGTCGTATGTAACCGATACCTTCGTGATGAACTACGCCGACACCAATCAGAGATTCATCTTGTCCAATGACACGGTCGACGTCTCTACTGTCGCCGTCACGCTCATCGAGGACGGCTCGACTTACCTCTCCTATCTCAAGAAGCAGACCCTCCTCGACGTCACCGACCAGTCTCAGGTGTTCTTCGTTCAGGGCTCAGAGGGAGGCATGTTCGAGGTGATCTTCGGCGACGGGATCTCAGGACGTCGTCCTAAAGACGGCGCCATCATCTCGATCAACTACAGAATCTCAAGCGGTACTGGTCCAAACGGCGCAGCTAAGTTTACTCTGAACTCTGACATCACCGGCGGCTCCCTTCAGGGAGTGACTACGGTCTCCACTACGTCGTCGGCGATCGGCGGTGACGTCAAGGAGACTGCGAGCTCGGTCAAGTTCAACGCTCCTAGATACTTCCAGACGCAGGAGCGCGCCATCACACCGACCGACTATGAGACGCTGATGAAGATCCAGTTCCCTGAGATCAAGAACATCGCGATCTACGGCGGCGAGACAGTAAGCCCTCCCAGATTTGGAAAGGTGTTCGTCTCAGTCGACATCTCGAACGTCCTAGGGTTCCCAGACTCAAAGAAGAACCTATACTATAACTTCTTGAAGCCGAAGATGCCACTCACCCATGAGCCTATCTTCGTGTCGCCTACGTATATCTACTACAGCATCAACTCTCTAGTGAGATACAACGTGAACTTGACACAGATGACTCCGGCTGAGATTGCGACGATCGTCAAGAACTCCATCGTCAACTTTGACGCTACGTACCTTGGAAAGTTCAACTCGATACTGAGATACAGCCAGCTTACCAAGACCATGGACGCTGCCGACACCTCTATCATCAGTAACGAGACTGAGGTCTATGCTTATAAGAAGATCTATCCAAAGCTAAATACTTCTCAGAACATCAAGATCAACTTCAACCTACCTATCCTCAATACTCTGTTCCCTATCGGCAAGGTTCACCCTATCGCCGACCTACACGCAATCTACTCTACAGAGATATTCTACAACGGTGAGTCCTGCTATATAGAAGACGACGCCAACGGAATCATTAGGATAGTTAAGTCGTCAGGCGACAACCACATCGTGGTCACCGAAGTGGGTACTGTTGACTATGCATCTGGAGTCGTGAATCTAGTGAACTTTAACATCGACTACTACAGTGGCTCAGAACTTAAGATCTACGCCATCACAGCAGAGAAAGACATCTATGCTGGACAGAACGACATCCTTCAGCTAGAGCCTAGTGAGATCAACTTGACCATTCAAGCTATAAGGGAATAAGACATGTCTGCCCCTAACAGCTACCCTTTAATCTCGACAATAATTCCGTCTCAGTTCCCTGCGGTCTATAGGGAAGACGGACCGCTGTTCGTTGAGTTTGTTAGGCAGTACTATAAGTGGATGGAGACGCAGGGTCCAGTCTTCTATACTAGAAACCTTCAAGCGTTTCAAGACATCGACACGACTGAAGAAGAGTTCTTAGTACACTTCAAAGAGAAGTATCTAAAGAACATTCAGTTCCAGACCGCGACCAACACTCGCCTCCTCGTCAAGCACAGCCTAGACCTCTATAGGTCGAAGGGTACAGAGAGGGCGATCAACCTATTCTTCAGGCTGGTGTTCGGCGAAGACGCCGAGGTATACTATCCAGGCCTCGACGTTATGAGGTCTTCAGACGCCAAGTGGTACAGCCCGACCTATCTCGAGGTAATTCAGAACGATAGCAATAAGTTCTTCGTTAACAAGGAGATCATAGGTCTCAACTCCGGAGCAACGGCGTTCGTCGACGCAGTAGTCACTAGAAGGTTCCAGGGAAAGTACGTCGACGTATTCTACATCTCAGGAATCACGAAAGACTTCATTACCGGCGAGACCATCACGCTTGCTACTGCAGATCCCGCAGACGGCTACGTAAACCCAATCGTAGTCGGGTCGCTCACCACCGCTACCATCTCAGACGGCGGTGCCGGCTTTTCTATAGGTGAGATCGTCAACATCTACAGCGTCAACAATCGAGGCAAGCAGGGACTCGGTCGAGTATCGTCCCTAGCCTCAATCTCGGGCGCCGTACAGATAACACTGATAGACGGCGGCTGGGGATACAGCACCAACTCAGCATACAACCTAGTCTCCTCTAACGTACTCAGACTCGGCAACGTCAACATCGTCCCGATCGACTTGAACACGTTTACGTTTACTGTAGACACGGTAATTCAGCCTCTGGCTAACATCCAGATGAGCTACGGCAAGTACGTATCAAACTCTGCGTCTGCTATGTTCGCCATCGGCGACACCATCAGCACGTACTCAGGCGGAGTTGTCAACTCTACTGGTCGCGTCATCTCGATCACTCCTTCAGGCACTGCGAACTCTGCCTACGTCCTAGCTTCTATTCTCTCGGGCAACCTACAGTCTAACAGCGTATACTACAACCAAGGTAACTCGATCACCGCGAACTCGACCGCGTACGTCGACGTATCAGCTTCGGGTACCGGCGTCGGCGTAGCGTCTAACGGCTACGTAAACTACAGCAACGTAAGCGGTTCTTTCTCGATATCTGACCAGATTTATCAGGTCAACCCACTGGGTGTCGAGACTGCAAACGCGATAGTAAAGACCGTAGCAGCCAACGGTCTCATTGGAAACTTATACGTAACAAACAGCGTCGGCATCTTCATCAGCGGATACCCTGTTCTGAATAGAACGAACACCGCTACCGCTACGGTAAACTCGATAGCGATCGACGTCGGAATCATCCAGACCAGCAACAGCGGGTTCGTTAGCTATCCTGGAAACTACGTCTATGAGCCTAAGTACGGATCCAACGGTCAAGTATACAGCGTGTCTTCTGGTACCGGTGCTGGATTCAATATCGGCTCAATATCATACACCGACGACGTCTATGTAGCAGACTTGGTTCTACCGTTCAAGAATGTAAGACTCAACGCTACCACGTACGTCGGCGCTGGCGGCATGACTCTCAAGCAGGCATCTGCGAACCACGCGACCAAGCTGAGCGACGCTTTGAACAACACGCACATCACTGTCGGGACTATCACGACGCTGACAGCGGTAAATCCCGGCGTAAACTACACGTATGCTCCGTTCATTACTACAATCGAGCCTAGAATCTTTAACTTCAGGAAGAGAGACTTCATCTTTACCCTCGCCAACTCGAATGGAAGCTTCATTCCAGGCGAGGTGGTCACTCAAGACACTACCGGCGGCAGGGGCATCGTCCAGACTTCAAACAGCACAGTGCTGTATGTAAGAAGGACTACCTTCTACGATAAGTTCGTTCAGGCCAACAGCACGATAGACTACACGATCAGAGGGACGACTTCAGGATCAAGTGCAAGCCTCTTTACCCTACAGCAACAGCAGAGTGCCTATGCAGGCTTCAACGACATCATCCAGACGAAGGCAATCAGCTCGACTGGATCCGTCGCTTCTATGGACATCGTCGACTCTGGATTCGGCTACATCGACGGCGACACAGTAAACTTCTCGTCGCTCGACGGCACGAGGACCGGTACGATCAAGGTCGGTCTCGGTAAGCAGGGTAAGGGATCCGGCAGGTACTTGACCCAGAGCGGCTTCTTGAGTGCTGATAAATACTTATTCGATGGCGACTACTATCAAGACTTCTCATACGTAATCAATACTGCCGTCTCATCTGAGAAGTATTCTGACATGATCGACAAGGTCCTTCACTTGTCTGGTACTAAGCACTTCTACGGAATATCGAAGAAGTCGATCTCAAATACTCAGATGGTAGTAGCTAACGCCATGATCGTCGTAAGCAACTCTTCGTATTCTAACAGTATTCAACTATAAGCTCGGGCATCATAATGGCAAATAGGCTGATCACGACCAACTACAGTATCAACAACGCCAAGGCTTTCTTGGACTCGTTTGGAACGTCCAACGATAATAAGTACTACTTCTTCGTTGGTTACAGTAACAGAATCGGTTCTACTCCGCCCCCTCCAAACGATGACACGTATGATACGCTGTCCGACGCATACAGAAACATGTTGTTTGGAAAGAAGGTCAGCAACACCGACGTTAGTCTCTGCATACCTCGCTACGACTACGTCGCCAACTCTGTCTATGCCCAGTACGACGATCGAGACCCACTTCTCTTCAGCAAGTCTTTCTTCGTTAACAGCGGAGGGAGCATCTTTAAGTGTCTCTTTAACAACTCAAATAACTACTCAAATGTAGCCCCTGACGTATCTCAGATCGACATCAACGACGAGATCTTTCAGACGAGCGACGGCTACGTATGGAAGTACATGTACTCGATCGACTCGGGCTCAAACACCAAGTTTACGACCGCGCAGTACGTTCCGGTAGTACCCAACAGCGCAGTCATCTCTGTCTCGGTTCCGGGTTCAATCGACGTAGTATCGGTCGACTATGCTGGATCAGGATACAGCAACTATATCTCGTCTGGAACCTTCAAGGTATTCAGCGACTACGTCGGCGGTACCATCCCGCTCAACTTGACCGGAAGCCCTACCTACTACGGAATAACTGGGGGCGTCTCGACTCCTAACTACTATGTTGGATGCTACATACACATCACAGGAAGTACTGCCAGCTCACCGTCGGTCGGACAGTACAGGAGGATCATTGCCTCGTCTACTACGGGAAGCACAGTATACGTCCAGCTCGAGAGCCCTTTCAATCCAGTCCCGGACAATACATGTAGCTATGAGATCTACCCTTCGGTCGACATCACGGGTGACTCGACCGAGACAGTCACCGCGGTAGCAGTCGCCGTCATCAACTCGACGGCGAGCAACGCTGTCAGTCGAGTAAAGATGCTCAACCGCGGCAAAGACTACAAGTATGCTACAGCTGCCGTAAATGTCCCGATCATCGTCTCACAGCAGCCTGGATTCTCTGCTGCCAGCGTCAGGCCGATCCTTCCTCCAAGAGGAGGTCACGGCGCTAACCCATACGAGGAGCTCGGAGCTAAGTATGTAGAAGTAAGCGTCACCCTAGCCAACTCAGAAGCAAACACGATCGTAGCCAACAACGCGTATGCGCAGTATGGCTTGCTTAAAGATCCCCTGTTTGCCAACGTCGCACTCAACGTCAACAACAAGATCGGTACTTTTGCTCCGAATGAGAGCATCTATAAGTTCCAGCCGTACGCTCTTGCGGGAACCGTCTCTGTGCAGACCGGAAACTCAGTACTCGTAGGCACCGGCACGAGCTTTGATAAGTCGTTCTCGCCGAACGACTACATCTTCATTACCAGCAGCTCGAACACTACGTACCAGCTCGCTCAGGTATCTAGTGTCACCAACTCCGCGTACTTGACCCTCAACACTACCGCTACGTTTACAGACTCCTTAGGCATCTACGGCGAGTCAGACGTATTCAGCTCCGGCATCGTAGTCAGTCAGGCTCTAAACAACTTGGTCATCACCAATACGCACGGTACGTTTGCACAGAGCGATCAGGTCATCGGACTAACGACCGGTGCCGTAGCTACTATCAACTCAGTGTCTAGAAGCAGTCAGACCAAGGGATTCCAGACGTTTGTCCAGATGTTCTCGTATGACGGTACAGTTCTTTCAGGAACATTCATAGCAGACGAGCAGGTAGTCCCTTCGGATAACCAGTATGCAAACGCTACGTTCCACTCGATAGTCAACTACGGCTCCTATCAAAGGATCTACCTCACAGACCAGACCGGTTCTATTACCGCTAGTGGCGGGTATTTACTTGGTCTAACCAGCGGTGCAAAGTTCTCTATGTCTAATAAATACTATCCGGAGCTAGTGTATGGATCCGGACAAGTTCTATACATCGAGAACATAGATCCAATCACTCGAAGGAGTGATCAATCAGAGAATTTCAAGCTCGTCCTCGAGTTCTAACAGGGATATAATATGCCTATTACCACGAACCTCAGCGTCTCTCCATATTTTGATGACTATGATCCAGCTAATGAGTACTATAAGATCCTGTTTAAGCCCTCGGTGGCCATTCAGACTCGAGAGCTCAATCAGCTCCAGACGACTCTTCAGAACCAGATCGAACGCTTTGGTAACAACATCTACAAGCGTGGTACGATCATCGACGGCTGTAACTTCGTGTTCTACAGCAGCTACCCATTCGCTAAGCTGGTAGACCAAGAGCTAGACGGGACGCCTACCAATCCAGCTAACTATTTTAATCACTTTGTTAAGAACGGTGCTAACCTCATGGGCTACGTTCTTAACTATACTATCGGATACGAGTCGACCAACCCAGACCTCAACACGCTCTACGTCCGCTACATCAACAGCGGCAGCTCTGGAAACTCGTCAGCTTTCTCTATCGGCGATACCCTCACCGTATACGACAGCAACAACTCGATCGGCAAGACCCAGATCGTCAATGGTGCCGGCAACTTCAGCAACGCTGACAGTCTCATCTTCGTCTCATCGATCCTCGTCAGCCCTTCGTCGACTGCTACTTTCACCGTCGGTGAGAAGATCACTCAGTCAACTACTGCTAGCAGGGCAACGATCGCCTCGGTAGATACGTCTACCATTCAGGGAAGCGTCATCCTCGGTCTCATGCCGTTCTCCAACAGCACGCAGAACGACTTGACAAACCTAGCGACCCCTGTCACGACTTGGCAGTTCTCCAACAGCTTCGGCATCACCGGATCAAGCAGCGGCGCTACGGGAACTGTGACCGACGTCATCGGCAGCGGCGCTGCCGGCTACCTTACTACGGATACACAGAACGGTACAGTACAGCAGCTGACTATAACAAGCGGAGGCTCGAACTACTACTCTGCTCCGTATCTAACGATTCGTCAGTCGGCTGCCTCTGCATCAGGAAACTACGCTGCACTGAATCTGTCTGCATTCAACTACATTGCGCAGGTCAAGGTCTCCAGCAACATCGACGCTGTCGGAAACGGCTATGCATTCGGTGTCACCAGCGGCATCATCTACAAGAACGGCTACTTCCTTAACGTCGATCCACAGACAGTAATCGTATCAAAGTACGGCAGCAGCCCTAATAACGTATCGATCGGCTTCACCGCCGTTGAGTCTATCGTCAACTACAACATCGACCCTTCGCTTCTCGACAACGCTACAGGAACCTTCAACGAGGTTGCCCCCGGCGCAGACCGTCTCAAGATCACTCCTACTCTCTTAGTAGTCAACACCGACGTAGCTCAGGCCAACACTGAGTTCTTAAGCATCGTTGACTTCTCGGAAGGCTACCCTTACAAGCAGAATCAGTTTACACAGTTCAACTCGATCGCCGACGAGATGGCTCGCAGGACTGCAGAGTCTGCCGGCAACTTCTCGACCAACAGGTTCCAGTCTACTTCTAGGTCTCCTCTCAACTCGAGCTATGAAGCCAATACGTTCTCTGTCATCGTCGACCCAGGACAGGCATACATCTCGGGCTATAGAGTCGAGACCCTAAGCAACTACTCGGCAGACGTCAAGAAGGGTATCGACTACGACTACTCGTATGGAGCAGGGATCACGGCTACCTATGGTAACTACATCGATATCGTCCAGCTTGGAGGTGTATTCCAGTTCAGTACCGGTGATCAGATAACTCTGTACGATACTCCAGCTTACTTTGCCAACAGCAGCTACTCTTCTGGAACCATCACACCAGTAGGAACAGCGATCGGCACAGCAAACATCCGCCAGCTTCTTCACATCTCTGGAGCTCAGGGTGATCCTCTGGCCGAGTACAGGCTCTTCTTATTCAACGTCAAGATGAACATCGGCGTCTCTTTCACGACGATAAAGAGCGTGTACTACACTAACCCGACTGCTGGATACAAGGGTATTGCCGACGTAGTGACTGTCGCGATCAGCAGCCAGGCCGGTCAGACACTCGCTAACAGCGCGGTCTTGTCTTCTAACAGCAGACTCGTTTTCAATTCCGGATTCAACTCACTTCGCGCAGCCAACAACGTCACGTACCTCGCGAGGACTCTCTCGAACAGCTCGATGACGATCGGCAACAGCAGCTCGAGCGTCACGACCATCACGCTGACGAGTCCTGAGAAGTTCCCTTATCAGAACAACTACACTCTATCTTTTGATGATAAGAACGACCTTACGATCATACCCCTGAATGCAGGTCTTACGGTCACTCCTTCTCTCGGTGGTACTGTATCGGCTAGCAGCTCTAACTCGATCGTGACGGGAACGAGTACTACGTTCACTGCAAAGAACGCAAATGGACTCGTTACCGGAGACTACGTCTCTATCTCTGCTAACTCGACTGGCGGCGTATCGATCAGAAAAGTCGTGTCGGTCAACAGCGATACATCGATCACGCTCGACTCAGCTCCAGCCTTCACTAACGCATCGGCAGTCATCAGCAGGTACTACCCACAGAATATCCCGTTCCCTATCGCGAGTACCAATGCTCGAGACAACTTCGTAGTCAACACGAACTCAACTGCGACGAGTCTCAACATCTATCTCAACACTAACTTTACCGCGACCGGAAGTTCTAATGTCTCGATAATGTATCCTGTATTCAGGAACGGCGTGACCCCTACGTCTAAGGTAACTAACCGCGACATCTTCGTCAAACTCAGCCTAGCAAACAACGTCGCTGGAGTAGCTGGCCCTTGGTGTCTCGGCATCCCGGACATCTTTAGGCTCAAGAAAGTCTACATGAGTGACAACTTCTCGGTGTCGAGCTCAGACTCGGACGTCACTGACCAGTTCTATATCGATCACAATCAGAATACAGACTTCTACGACCACGGGTTCCTGTATCTCAAGAGCAAGGCGTCTCTAGCGCTCTCGACCGCCAACTGGCTATTGGTTCAGCTTGACGCGTTCACTGCTTCTGGCGCAGCGCTCTATACGGTCTCCTCTTATGTAGATCCAGACCCTACCAATAGGTTTACCAACGACTCACTCCCACTCTCGAGTCTAGTAAGCGGAAGCGCTCCAAACACCCTCGAGATCCCTGAGATGTTCGCGGACGTCGGCGACTACTACGACCTCATCGATACAATCGACTTCAGACCCAGCGTCGTCAACACCGCAGTGATTACTACGATCCAGGCCAACTCGACTATCAATCCAGCATATACCACTAACTTTGGTACCACGAGCGATCCTACTAATGATAAGAAGTTTCCAGTATCTGGAACAGGCGTCAACTTCGACGCGTCATTCTTCATGGGAAGAGCCGATCTAGTCTTGGTCAACACAAACAACCAGATATCGATAGTTACGGGTAAGGCTACCAGCGGAGCTGCCTATAAAGTTCCGCCTATTCCAAAAAACAGCATGCCCATCAATGTTATGGTCGTGCCTCCGTACCCTGGACTCCCATACCAGAGGTCTCAGCAGATCGCCAACATCGTCTCGACCGGCATAGCCAGTGAGAAGTTTAGTTTCCAGAGAAACAACAATCACACCATAACTACTCAGTACAGCGACTCTGTCATTCAGAGCTATCAGCCCGCCGGATACAGCATGGCCAACATCGGCAACCTTGAGAGGAGGATCTCTGCTCTTGAGTACTACGTAGCACTGTCTTCCCTTGAAGGAAGCATCAAGGACTTAACTATTCCAAGCTCTATCTCTGCTGGAATCAACAGATTTAAGTTCGGCTTCTTTGTCGACGACTTCTCTACTTCGAAGTACTCCGACCTCAAGAACCCAGAGTACAATGCATCTCTGTCTAATAACTTTGTAACGCCCGCAGTAGACGTGCACGTAGTTAGATGGAAGACTACTTGGCCTATTCCTTATTCTGAATACAACATCATAAATCAATCTCTCGCTACCGTATCAAACGTAACCCCGAACGTTCAGCCTATCATCTATAACGGAGTAGTTACTCTTCTCGATCCTGACTACTTTTATATGAATACTTACTCTAAGCTTCAGAAGTTGATACTTAATGTCTGGCAAGGACAGCAAGTCCACGTCAAGATCATAGGTCTAAAGCCGTCTACTCTACACTCTATCAATCTAGACGACAAGAGCTTTGCAAATAGCGTAACGGTAGTCAACTCAGGTTTCTACCCTAACACATTTAGGTGCGGATTGCTCGGTGGAAGCTTTCTGACCGATACGAAGGGTCAGGTCGAGTTCTACATGACCATGAAGCTCGATGAGTCAGTACTTCTTACTGATAGCACACTAGCTACTCATATGTCAGGATCTACTGTCAATCCTGGTAATAAACTCTTCAACGTGTTCAACGCCGACAACACATCACTCGCATCGTTCTTCTTGAAGCCTAAAGCTGCAGTAGCTGTATCTGCAACTCCTGTAAACGACGGAGGCGGCACCGAGCAGCGTAGCAACGGGGTTGGCGGTGACGGCGGTGACGGCGGTGGCGGTGACGGCGGTGGCGGTGGCGGTTGATTAGTCTTCATAATCTGTGAATAAATATACAAGAGTTAAAATTAAAAGGAATCGTTGATGCTGTTCAATCTGGCCCAGACTTTCTACGTTGATGGTGATGCTGTTGCAAAGTCCGATAACATCGTTCTATCGAGCATAAATCTCTACTTTAAGGGCGTGCCTAAGGCTACTAATAACAAGTCGGGAATCAATAGTCCTGGAGTCACTGTTACTATCGCCAAAGTACTTCCTGATGGCTCGCCGGACATCAACGGTCTGGTCGACAGGGCCGTCTCAAGACTCGAGTACAGCTCCATCAACTACTCAGCTGACGCCTCAGCGCTGACTAACTTCTCTTTCTCAAGCTATCCGATCATCCTTCAGACTAATCAGACCTATGCCATCCTCGTAAAGTACGACGGCGACGAGGACTTCGTACTCTGGTCTGCTCGCGAGAACGACATCATCGTCGGCACTAACCAGAGAGCAGCTGGTGCCTTTGCTAAGAACGTCGTAGGGTACTATGAGCTCACCGAGGTCCTTCTCCCCTCAGCACCTAACTCTTCAAACAGCGCTTCAGTAGGATACTCGACTGGAAGCTCTTCGGTCTGGAAGTCGCTTAAGGACATGGACTTGAAGTTCACAGTCTTCTGTGCAAGGTTCAACGTCTCTACTTCTGGTTCAAACGCCGCAGTCAACGGGTACAGCGTAGTCTATAACAACGTTAAGAACCATCAAGAGTTTATTACGTTCGATAAGCTCAACTCGTACGCGATGTACGGCGGTCGCTACGGCAAGCACGGCGGACTAACGTCTATCCTTCACACAATTGGCTGGGACGACTACTCAAACAAGGGAGAGCTTGTATACCAAGTCACTCCTATGCTTAACGGCACGCTTACAGTAAACTCGAGCTCTACTACCATCAGGTCAAACGATACCAGCAAGATCGACTTTACTAGTGTCTATAAGCAGAACGGTACAGATGCTATGTACATCGTTCTCATCTCAAACAACTACATGGACACCGACACTAGAAACTTCCTAGCTCGCCCAAAGATCAAGTACCCTACCGGATCAAACCAGTATGATCCGTTTAGAAGCGACACCGACGTCAGAAAGATCGTTTCTATCGTAAACGCATCGGCCATCATAGTCGACAACAACCCGACTTTCAGCGACTCTACGGCGAGGATGTCGATCTCTCCCGTGGGTGTCCTGTCTCTGATGGACAGCAGAAACCACAAGCTTCCTGAGTTTGACAACGACTACGACGATACAAATCCCCTGAAGACAAAGACACAGAATATAATCCATCTCGATAACTCAAATGCAAATTCCGCAGTGAGGTTCGTTAATAACGCAATCGAGTACGTAGCTCTCAACTTGCCACAGGTAAGCTACAACGGAATCTTCTCGATCTCAAACAGCTCGATTACTACTCCGATGTACGGCATCACTGTAGGTGCGCAGGCATCGGTCAACTCGATCGTAGCAGTAGGTGAGAAGCAGACCATTCAGTCTTCTACAGACGCTGTGAACTGGACTACGAAGTTCTCTAACTCCTCATCAAATGCTTCACTCTACTCAGTAGTGAACGGAAACAGCATCTACGTCGCGGTCGGCAACAACTCTCTAGTACTCTACTCCAACGCTTCGCTGAGCACTTGGTACAAGTCCGTGACTCCTCAGACCGATGGACAGTACGGTCTGCGCGGAGTGGCATACGGTAATGGCGCATTTGTCGCGGTCGGAAGGTACAAGTCTGATAAGACCGGCGCGTATATCTTAGTTTCAAACAGCACACAGATCTCAAACGGTTCCGGTGGCTGGACACAGAAGACCTTCACCGGCTCTACCTCAAGCGGCGCTCTCAGGTCTGTCACATACGGCGCGCCTGGAACGTTCGTGGCGGTCGGCGACAACACCTTCGCCATCTCTACCGACAGCGGAGCTACTTGGAGCCCAGTGTCACAGAACAGCACAGGCAAGGGCCAGTACTTCGACGTCACCTACGGCAACAGCACATACGTCGCGGTAGGAAGCTCAGGAGTCCAGACATCTACGGACGGTGTAAACTGGGTCTACAGATCAATCGATGCCGCGCACGTCGGTCAGTACATCTTTAGCGTATCCTACGGCAACGGTAACTTCGTAGCGGTAGGCGGCAGGGGTTCCAAGAGAGACCACTACGTCGCGGTGTCTCCAGACGGAATCACATGGACCTACAGAGACGCTCCTAAGACTCTCAAGAGATATCTCGATCGTCAGGGATCTTTCCGTCAGATCGGCTACGGCGTGATCAACTCGACGTTCGACGTCTTCGCTGCCACGTCTATGCCTCGCGATCGCAGGATCGGCGACAGGTACAACTCTGGATACGGCCAGTTCATGTACGCGACTTCGGCGACCGTAGCGAACATGGCTCCAGGCGCAAACGTCGAGAGCTCTACCGGTACCGGCTACTCTTCTTCTGACTACATTGAGATCTCGACTGCCAACACACAGTATCCAAGCTACGGCAACACGCTGTGCTACGCATACGCCAACATCGCAGTCAACGGCTCAGGTGGAATCACTTCCACTACCATCTCGAATACAGGCTTTGGGTTCCCAGGAGTCAACACCCTCAACAACATCAAGTACAGGATCTTGAACTCAGGCGGAACCCTGTCATCTGGCACCGGAGCTAACCTAAGCTTCTTTGTCGGCTCGACCGTCAGGACAGAACACAGCGGTCTCGTATTCAGCAACACGACCGTCATCGATATTCCAGCAAGTAAGATCGTTCCTTCTATCCGTCTCACCAACTCAATCCATGACAAGGACTATAATCTTAAGATGTTCTTGAACTGGGTTCGAGACGGCGTGACCGGCAGGTCTACCCTAACAGGTTCGGCCAACGGCATCACGCTGTCGCAGACTTCAAATACTCATCTGGAATCGAACAGCGTCTATCTGATGATGTCTCGCTCAAACGAGGTCCTCGGCGCAGGCTCTAACAGCTCTCTCGTTGTAAACGCTGTCTCTAACAGTGACTTCAGCTACCCATTCCCTATCTTCACTGACGTATACAACGAGACCTACATCATCAACAACGACTATACCAACGAGAATACTCGTCACGGAAACGCTCTAGCGAAGCACGTATCTACCAAGATCAACTTTGATCAGGGTAAGATGGCCGAGGACATCATAGTATACATCGACGCGTACAAGCCAGTAGGGACTGACATCCAGGTATTCGCTAAGGTATACAACAGCGCAGACTTCGACGCGTTCGACGACAAGGACTGGACGAGACTCACCTACACCAACGCGGCGATGTCCTCGGTCTATTCTGGACAGGGCAACTACTCGGACGTCAAGGAGTATACGTTTGGGTTCCAGCCGCAGCCGAACACCGTATTCACCTCAGTCGGTACAGTACAGACTACGCTAGGTAACTCGACCATCACTGGTCAAGGAACTACGTTCTCACTTGACTATAAGCCTGGAGACCTCATTAAGATCCAGAGTCCACTGTTCTCTAACAACTACCAGATCTCAGTGGTCAACAGCGTCACGAGTGACACCTCTCTCGTCCTAACTGACGGCATCGCGAACACCAACCTACAGGGGTCTGGGTTCAACATCGCCCTTCTCGGACGCGCGCCGATCATCCAGTCTTCCGGAGCGATTATATCGAGTGGGTACCCATATCAGGCCTTCAACAACATCACAAACGGAAACGTCGTGAGGTACTACAACTCATCGATGGTCCCGTTTGACACCTACGATACTTTCCAGATCAAGATGGTCCTGCTGTCTAACAGCGTAGCGGTTGCCCCTATGGTAAACAACATCAGAGCAATCGGTATATCTGCATGATCGAGCTAGAAAAGACAAATGCTACAGGACTGATGAGAGATAAGTCTACTCATGCTATTATAAATACGAATGAGTCTGAGTATCTTGCATACAGGGAACAGGTGGTTAGGGTTAAAGAGATCAACTCTCTTAAGAACCAAGTCGTCGAGATTAAAAGCGAAGTAAGCGAGATGAAAGACATGCTCAAGTCAATCCTGCAGGCGGTAAAGAATGGCTAACACATCACTACCATCGGTCAACATAGCTTCTGATACATTTGATTCATGGATCGCGGCTACCAACAGCGCCATCTATGCTCTTCAGAACATAGTAGTGACCGTCTCACCTACCAATCCCGGAGACTACACCTACGGCAACGGGTACGTCCAAGGCATCCTCGGAGCGAATACTCTGGTAGCCACGAACATCAGGTCGGGCAACGTTCAAGGAGCAAACTCTACCCTGTACATCCAGTCAAACACCTCGTTTACTGGAAACTCGGTAAGCGTCAACGGCTACATCTCAGTAGGACATGGTCTGTCCGTTTACCAGTCAGCTAACTTGATCGTTAATTCTTCTGCTGGACAGATCATCGACACATTCTCAAACTCGTCGTTCAGGACGGTCAAGTACGTCATCAGCATCACAGACAACTCCGGTGCAAATAACTACCAAGCGACCGAGATCATGCTTCTCCAGAGCGGCGGTAACGTATTCATCACCGAGTACGCTACCCTCATCAGCAACAGCTCACTCGCTCAGTTCTCAGCCAACGTGGCTTCCGGCAACGTCAACTTGATCTACAATCCAGGAACCTCTAGCAACAGCACCATCAACATCGTCAAGACAATGGTCTCGGTGTAGCATGGCCATCAAGTCCAACCTAGTCATAGATCAGGGAAGCAGCTTCAGCGCTACCCTTACCGTGACCGACGTCAACAACGACCCGATCGACCTCACCAGCTATACCGCGGCTGCCGAGCTCAGGAAGTGGTACACGTCGAACAGCTCGGTCTCGTTCTCGACTTCTTCGGGAAACACATCTGGTCAGATCACCCTCTCGCTCGACTACGTTACTACCGGATCTCTAGACTCGGGTAGGTATGTCTACGACGTCGAGCTCACCGATACCACGGCCAACTCGGTCTACAGGGTAATCGAGGGCATCGTGACAGTAACCCCACAGGTCACTAGGTAGTGGTAAACAATACCATAGTACAGTCGAGCTTCGACTCCAGTGCTTCTATAAAGACCGCCGTGACTGCTAGGTCTTCTAATCTGGTGTCCCAAGTCTTCCCTTACTCGGCATCTATATCGGCGTCCAACCCGTTCAGGTCGTCGATAGCCGTAGCAAATACTTCTTCTCAGACTACAATTTCTCAGAGATCTATACCGGTCTGATCTCTTCTTTTTATAAATAAAAGAAAAAGAGCCAACCGGGAAAGGGAACGGAGAATGGCGGATAAAGACTTTGTCGTCAAGAACGGCATCGTGGTCAATTCCACGCTCATTGTAGCTACTGGCGGTAAAGTCGGTATCAACAGCGCCTCAGCCGATGCGACCCTCGCCGTAGTAGGCACTGCAAACGTCTCCGGCAACGTAACCTTTGCTTCCAACCTCACAGTAGTCGGCACGTCGAACTCTGCTAACTTAAACGTCAGCGGACTCGCAAACGTAGCCAACCTCAACACGAACGTAGCAAACTCAGTATCGGTGATCACGTCTACCGTGAACTCGATCTCGGTAAACTCCGCGACTATCAACGCTGCAACGTCGGTAGTAGTCGGTGCGAACGTCAGCATCAACTCGACAGCCGTTCAGGTCGGTACTGCTGCCCAGCAGCTCATCGCCAACGCATCTACAATCTCGGTCGGCAACTCGACCGTCAATACGTATTCAAACTCTACCCACTTCTTCTCGGGTAACGCAACGTACTACGGCTTCGGCAACAGCGTCGCCGACGTGATCGTCAGCCCAGCGGGCAACATCGCTATAACGGCTACCAGCATCACGGTCAACTCTACTGCTGGTCAGATCATCGTAGGCAACTCGACCTTAGCAGTAGTAGTCAACGCCTCGACGATCTCTGTCGGTAACTCGACTGTCAACTCGATCATCAACACCGGCGTAGTCAACACAGTTACAATCAACGCTACAAACATCAACGGCAACACGACTGGTATCCATACCGGCAACGTAGTCGCCACGATTGTCAACGCCGTCACTGTGAACACCTCTACTGTCAACGCGGTATCGGTGAACTCGACCACGTTTACCTCTACCGGCCTGGCAAACGTCGCTAACCTCAACACCAACGTAGCCAACTCAAGCACGCTTAACGTAACCGGTCTAGCCAACGTCGGTAACCTCAACACTGCCGTCGCGAACGCGTCTACACTCAACGTCACAGGCCTCGCGACTCTTGGTAACTCGACTGCGAACGTAGCCAACGCATCGACCCTAAACGTTACGGGTCTTGCAAACGTCGGTAACCTCAACACAGCAGTAGCGAACTCTTCTTCCCTCAACGTCACTGGCCTGGCCAACGTAGGCAACGTCAACACGACTACTGTCAACTCGACGTCGATCAACGTATCTGGAACAGTCAACGCGGTCACCGTCAATACCTCGACGGTCAACGCCGTATCAGTCAACTCTGCTTCGATCAACGCTACTACTACCGTAGTCGTTGGATCAAACGTTACGGTAAACACCACTGCGCTGTACATCGGAAACGCTGCCCAGCAGGTAATCGTCAACGGATCGTCGGTCTCTGTAGGTAACTCTACGATCAACACGTTCTCGAACTCTACCCACTTCTTCTCGGGTAACTCGACCTACTACGGCTTCGGCAACAGCGTCGCTGAGGTAGTAGTCAACCCACTCGGCAACACTTTGATATTTGCTACAGGCGTAACCGTCAACTCTACTGCCGGTCAGATCATCGTCGGTACTGCTGCCAACGCTGCATCTATCAATACCACTGCAGTCTCTGTAGGCAACTCTACAGTCAACACTACGGTAGGAAGCGGAGTGGTCAACACGATCACCATCAACGCCACTACGCTCAACGGCAACACGACTGGTATCCATACCGGCAACGTAAACGCGACTGTGGTAAACTCGACCTCTATCAACACTACTGGTCTAGTAACAGCGGCCAACCTAAACACCAACGTCGCCAATACTACCAACGTCAACGCCATCACGGTCAACGCGCTGGCAAACGTCCAGACGAACACCGTCTATGCGACGAACGTCTACGCAACCTTCGCAAACGCAGCTACGGTCAACGCTGTCACCATCAACACTTCTACTGTAAACGCAGCGTCTGTCAACTCGGCTACGGTGAACGCTACGACCTCGGTAGTAGTCGGCTCAAACGTTACCCTGAACACCTCGACACTGTCGATCGGCAACAGCACGGTCAACTCGGCTATCAACAACGGTAACCTGAGCGTCACCGGTCTTGCCAACGTAGGAAGCGCGAACATCGTCGGCAACCTATTCGTCGGCGGTAACTTCACGGTCACTGGTACCCTATCCTACAACGGTACAGGTAACTCCTCGATCTTCCCATCGAGCAACAGCCTCCAGCTCGGTAACTCTACCGCAAGGTGGATCGTGTACGGCATGACCGGCGACTTCGCCAACGGTCTGAACGTCACCAGCGCAGGAATGATCTCGACGTTCGGCAACACGATCAACGTCACCTCCGGCAACGTCAACATCCTATCAGGTAACCTCAGTGTATCTGGTACGGGATCGTTCACGCAGAACGTAGTAGTCGGCAACAGCACGGTCAACGCGACGATCAACGGTACGTCGTTCTCTGGAACCTCCGCTAACGCATTGCTTCTTAATGCTAAGACCGAGGGTAACCTCAACGTCAACTCGGCTGCCTACCTCGGATCGATCGCTGCTTCTGGTTATCAGACGACTGCTGGCCTGTCGGGCAACGTAGCCACACTGACGTCGAACTCGACTACGTACTTCGGTGGTCAGCTCTCGACCTACTACGCAGTCAACTCGGTAGTGTACTCGACGTTTGCTACGAACACATACGTCAACCAGACATTCGCGAACATCACTACCCCGATCGTGACTACCTCGGTGACCGTCGGCAACTCTACTGTCAACTCGGTAGTGAACAGCACCTCTTTCTCGGGTACCGCTAACAACACAACCTACGCTTTCGGTAAGACTGAGGGTAACCTCAACGCCAACTCATCTAACTATCTCGGCGGCGTCTCTGCTGCGGGATATCAGCTGACGAGCACCCTATCTGCTAACGTAGCCACTTTGACTGCGAACGCTGCTGGATACCTCGGTGGTCAGCCAGCTTCTTACTTTGCAGCCAACTCGGTTGACTTTGCAACGTTCGCGCAGAATACTGCGGTATACAGCACCTTCGCTCAGAACTCAGCTGTCTATGCTACCTTCGCACAGAACTCAGCGGTATACAGCACCTTCGCACAGAACTCAGCGGTGTACGGAGCCTTTGCTCAGAACACCAGCGTCTACTCGACGTTTGCACAGAACGCCGCGATAGTCGCCTACGCTGCATCAAACACCTACGTAAACAGCACCTTCGCTAACTCGACTACCCCAGCGATCACGACGTCTGTGTCGGTCGGCAACTCGACTGTCAACTCGTCTATCAACTCTACCGCTCTCGCTACCACTACGGTACTGGCCAACAGCGTCGGTATCCATACGGGTAACGTCCTCGCTACCACGGTCAACGCGGTCACAGTAAACACCGCTACAGTCAACGCCGTATCAGTCAACTCTGCTACTGTGAACGCCACTACGTCGATCGTAGTCGGCTCAACGTTCTCTGTCAATGCTACTCTGGTAAACGCAGCTGCACTCAACGTAGTGGGTGCGGTCAACACTGCTTCCATCTATGCTACGACTTCTGCGACCGTTGCCTCGATCGTAAGTATGTCTTCTAACGGTGTCGGCATAGGTTCTTCGTCTTCTCTCGCATATAACCCGCTCAGGATCCAGAAGACTGTAAGTGGTCAGACTAACAGCTATGTAATCTGGCTGCAGCCTACTGTCAACACCGACGTTACTGGAACTGCATACGGCATCTATACCGTTCAGGGCATGGCTGCCAACGGCAGCATTACTTCTTTGGTTGACTATCAAGCAGTCGGTCAGACTCTGGCTGCTAACAGCTCTATCTCTAACAGATACGGGTTTGCAAGTGGAAGTACTTGGTATGGTCTAAACAACTATGCCTTCCAAGGAACCATGACAGCTACGTACTCTGCTACGATCAACAACGTAGCAGTGACTTCTCTCGTAGCTACCATCACTACTGCTGCAGTCCACAACTTCTCAGTCGGTCAGACGGTAGTCATCTCCGGCCTTACTAACTCGGTCTTGAACGGCTCATACGTAGTCACTTCTTGTCCTACAACTTCTACGTTCACCTTCGTTACTGCGTCTGGCGACATCTCTTCCACGACTGATTCCGGTACTGCTACTGTCGGCTCTGCAGGTGCTAGATACAACCTCTATATGTCAGGCAGCGCTTCCAACTACCTGAACGGTAATACTGGCGTTGGCTCTACTGCAAATATACCAAATGCTAAGTTGTCAATAGTCGACATTAACTTGCTTGCCGGCTTTGCACCTCCAGGTTCTCTTGGGTTCGGCAGCGCGGTTCCAGCAAACGGCTTCTTTAGCACTGGTAACAACAACGGTGGTGCTTTATATTTTGGGGTTAACTTAGCAAATAGTTATAACCCAACCGGGGGCATCGAGGCTGGATGGAGAGGCTCGCTGGGCGATCCGTCGATCGCCATCGGTACGCTTCGTGGAGATTATCGTAACTATATGCTGCAGGAATACGGCGGCGGTACCTACTTCAACTATCAAAAGACGCAGCTGGCTACGACTCTTGTCTCCGGTGTTCAGTATACCATCCTCGGCAACAGTGCTTCTTCGAACTCTACTGACTTTACACAGTTCGGCGCGACAGACAGCAACCCAGGAACGGTGTTCACCGCGAGCATCTCAGGCAACTCAGCTTCGGGCAACGGCTCAGCGATACCTTCTTCGCTGACCGGCAATACCCGCCTGTTCATCTCCTCTGTAGGCAACGTCGGCATCGGCAACACCTCGCCTACCAACAAGCTCGCTGTTCAGGGTGACGTCTTCGTAAACACCTCGATCATCGTAGGTAACTCTACGGTCAACTCGTTCATCAACTCGACGTCGTTCGTGGGTACGCATACCGGTAACGTGGTCGGCGCTACTTCGGTCAATACGGTCTCGCTCAACACGACAGGTCTTGCCAACGCAGCGAACCTGAACACGAACGTAGCTAACTCAATCAACTTAAACGTGACTGGCACGACCAACGTAGCGACATTTAACACTTCTGGACTTGCAAACGTAGCCAACCTGAACACCAACGTGGCTAACTCGACCACATTGAACGTCACAGGCCTCGCTACGGTAGGTAACGTCAATGCCAACGTAGCAAACGCGGTCACCGTTAACGCGTCTACCGTAAATGCTATCTCGGTCAACTCGACTACGATGAACGTCTCGACCTCGATCGTCGTCGGTAGTAATGCGTCATCGGTAGCGGCGGTGTCTGGCTACTCTAACAGCTCATACGGCGGCTACTTCGTCTCCAACACCGGTCTCGGCATATTTGTCCAGTCAAACACCGGCTTGATAGCACAGTTCCAGAACGCGTCTACTCTAGCCGTGAGCATCAACTCTACTGCGCTGTTCCTCGCCAATACAACCGGTATCGTGGCGAACAGCTCACTCGGTCAGGCTAACCAAGTCTTGACATCGAACGGAACGGGCGTCTACTGGGCTAACTCGACTGCCACGGGCAGCACGGGTACAGGTACGGGTAACACGTCGACTGCAGATACGGCGTTCTTCATCAACGGTCAGACCGTCAACGGTAACTTCACGACGGCGGCCACACAGAACTACCTCTCAGCAGGTCCAATCACAATCAACAACGCTAACGTGGTCATCACTACCGGCTCACGTTGGGCTATCGTCTAAGGGATATAGAGCATGAGCATACTGAGCGTAACGAAGCTACAGACCGGAAACACTACTACCGACTTGACCATCTCTACCGGCAACAGCGCCACCGGCGGAATGGTGGTGCAGTCGAACGGAAACGCACTGGTCCTGCAGAGCAACTCGACGACTAACACGTTAACCCTGTATAGTAATGGAAATATAGTAAGCAACGGAACGATCTATTCAGGAACGAGCGGTCAGTCAGCTGCGCCGTATGGAAATGCCATATTGAATACTGCAACGTTTGCGGTAGGTGGACCCGGCGCCAACTACCTAGCCTTTGGTCAGTACGGCTCTTCCAACAACTATGCTCAGTGGATTCAGTCGGGTTGGTCAAATGGTGCTGCACCATATAACATAATTCTGAATCCTCTCGGAGGAAACGTCGGAATAGGTAACTCCTCTCCGACTAATACCCTGTCGGTCAACGGAACTGTAGCGATCTCTACTAACACGCTTAACTTAGGATCTTCAACTAAAGCTGCAAACGGATACACCTATCTGCCGAACGGTCTATTGATGCAGTGGGGTCAGCTTACTACCAACGCTGGATCTACTAATACTCTATCATTTTCTCCAGCTTTTACGAGCAACGTTTATTCGTTAACGTTTACTGTGATTGGAGCGACTTCCGCAACTCAAGGCAGGGTAGCTACAGCCAACTCAGTCACAGCTACAGGCTTTACTGTCTGGACAAGTAATGGTAGTGTTACAGTCCCAAATGTTCCTCTATACTGGATGGCAATAGGAGTATAATAACATGTCATCACTACAGGTTGCAAACGTCTGGCTTGAGTCTACTGCCAATAACCGTATCCAGATGGGTGCGTCGAATACCTATGCATTCTATGCCGGTGGTCAGTCGGTTCTGTCAGTCAACAGCACGATAGTTACGGTCGGAGGTTCTGTACAGTCTTCCAATAACCTGATCAACAACCAGACAGCTAACTATACTTTAGCAAACACTGACTCAGGCTCAGTAGTACTCGCGACAAATGCTTCATCTATGACTGTAACAGTCCCAGCCAGCGTACCAGTCGGATTTAGGACCATGGTCACTCGCATGGGAACTGGCAGCGTAGTCATAGGCAACAGCGCAGGCGTCTCACTTGGATCAAGAACTGGAGCGTATACTATATTGAATCAGTACAGCTCTGCTTCTGTATTCATGGCAAATAGTACCTTTGCGATCGTCGATGGAAACGTCTGATTGAAATTAAACTTGATAGGAGATGTAGATGTTACAGGCTAATAACATCCAATTTGGCAAGCTATATGGGACGATCTATGACTTTCCAGAAGTCAATGACGAGCTTCCTATGCACTGGCATAATGAAGAGAACGTTCACATCACAGTCGTCGCGCGCGGTTCTTTTAGAGCCATAGGCCCCAACTGGGAACGAGTCGTAAAGGCCGGCGACGTGATCGACTGGGAACCAGAACAGCTTCATTCTTTCTTTTCTCTAGAACCAAACTCAAGAATAGTGAACATCGTCAAGGGTACTGGTACTCAAGGCGAAGTTTTTGTGGAGTCTAACGATGTCGCTTAATGCTGCTGATATTAACCAGATAACAAACGTAGTAGACAACCTCATAGTAGTCGAGGAGTCGGATCTGATCCCTAACCGCTACGTAGCGGTACCGACGATGAACTCGGTCAACTATCCCGGACGCACTATCGAGATGCAGATCATTATAGGTGAGACTAGGTATATCAATGGTCAGTTCGTAGACCAGAGCGGTACTCCGCTCGTCATGGAAGACTACTACGTTCCTGCTGCAACGCAAACTCCTCCAAAGGTTGTATAATGGGCTATTGGAAGTACGCCGCTATAACTTCTGGCACGTCGTGGACCGTCCCTTCGGACTGGAACAGCTCAAACAACACGATCGAGCTCATCGGCGGTGGTGGAAGCACTACTGCATCTGGCACTACCGCCACCGTTGGTGGAGGCGGGGGCAGCGCCTATGCGAAGTTTATTAACTTTTCTGCTACTTCAGGGCAAGTAGTTACCTTAGCTGTAGGCGCAGCTGGAGGTGACTCATACTTTGGTCGCGCTGTAGTTATTGGCACGATCAGCGGAACTACGTTAAACGTTACTGCTGTTACGTCCGGCGTCCTCTTCGTCGGCGCTACAATTAGCGGAACAGGTGTTACTTCTGGTACAACAATTACAGCTTTAGGAACTGGTTCTGGTGGAACAGGCACGTATACTGTAAGCACTTCTCAGTCTGTCTCGAGTACGACGATCACGGCTACAGTAGCGCTGGCCAAGGGCGGAACTTCTGTGATCAATACAGGCACGGGTGGAACCGGCGGACAAGCATCAGCGAGTATTGGGGCCGTAGTATACAGCGGTGGTAACGGTGGAAATACGAATAACGGCACTACAACCGGAAATGGATCAGGCGGCGGAGGTGGAGCAGCAGGAGCTCAGGGAGCTGGAAATAATGGAACGATAGGAACTTCCGCAAGTTCAATGGCTCCTGGAGGTAGTGGAGACGCCGGATCCGGTGGTGCTGGAGGATCGGTTTCAGGAGGTACGGCTGGAGCGGGAACAAACTTATTTAATAACGGCTCATATTCATTCGGTTCAGGCGGAGGCGGCGCGGGCGGTGGCGGATTTAACTGTTCTACTTCAGGAGGTTATCCTGGTCTATATGGAGGGGGCGCTGGTGGAAGTACTTATGGTGCAATCCAGTCTTTTTCAGGAGCGCAAGGTATAGTCTTTGTTTCTTGGTTTGTCAACACAGTCATAAAGACTGTCTATCTTTACTCAGGTACTACTTGGACTGTACCAAGAGATTGGAACAGCTCAAACAACATCGTCGAGTGCATCGGCGGTGGCGGCGGTGGAAAAAATGCGACAAACGGTGGCGGCGGAGGCGGTGGTGCATATGCAAAGACGACCAACGTAACGCTTACGCCAGGGACTTCTTATCCGATCGCGATCGGCGCAGGAGGTACTCAAGGAACTTCTGGCGGCTCAACGACATTCAATACTACGACCGTCGTAGCGGCCGGCGGCACTGGATCGACATCGACTACCGGAGGAGCTGGAGGAACTGTAGCTGCTTCGACTGGAACTGTCAAGTATGCAGGTGGTACTGGTGGAAATAATGCTGGTGGTGGTGGGGGAGCTGCTGGTCAGAACGGCGCCGGTGCAAACGGTTCAAATGGAGCATCAGGAAACGGTGGAGCTGGCGACAATGGAACTGGTGGAGCTGTTACGACTGGAACAACGGGTGGAGCAAAAGGTAACAACGGAAATGAGTTTATTCCACTCTGGGGTTCTGGTGGTGGTGGACAAGGCGGATCTGCGGGATGCGGATGTATTCCTCAAGGTGGTGCCGGTGGTTACTTTGGTGGTGGGGGCGGTGGATCTACATCTTCGGCATATGCAGCTGGCGCGGGAGCTCCTGGATTTATCGCAATCACCTATGCTGCGATAATCCCAAGCGTCACATCGCAGTTCTTAATGTTCAACTTCGTTTAATTGATTGATCTTCTCAAGAAGCTCAGCCTTTGCTCGTTCTAAGATCATGTTCAGTTGTCCTTCATTCAGAGGAGCCCCTTCTCGAGTCTCCACTACTATCGTGCTGATCATCTGTGCTGGGTTAGAATCGATTCTAGCAAGTATGTTTAGTTCAATCTTCATCGTAGCTCTCCATGGTTGATAATGTATCTATATGACTATAAATAGCTAAAATAGGAGTCACCAATGGCAATAGCTAACAGTCGCGCTACGTTCAAGGAGTACTGCCTGCGCAAGCTAGGTAAGCCCGTCATCGAGATCAACGTCGACGACGACCAAGTAGACGACCGCATCGACGAGGCGCTTCTGTACTTTGCCGACTACCACTTCGACGGTACCGACAAGACGTACTACAAGTACCCGATCACCGAACAGGACATGGACAACGGGTACATCCAGCTTCCCGACAACATCATCGGAGCCGTGAACATCTTCGACGTCGGCGACGCCATGAACACGAACAACCTGTTCAACATCCGCTACCAGATCGCCCTCAACGACCTCTACACGCTCACGTCGGTGTCGATGGTGCCCTATGTCATGGCCCTCACCCACGTCCAGTTCCTCGAGCAGATCCTAGTCGGCAAGCAGCCCATCCGCTACAACCGCCACGTCAACAAGCTCTACATCGATATGGACTGGACCAAGCTCGCCGTCGGCAACTACCTAGTCGTCGAGTGCTATCAGGTAATCGATCCTGACGTCTACACCAAGACCTGGGGCGACCGCTGGCTCGCTCGCTACGCTACCTGCCTCATAAAGCAGCAGTGGGGCGAGAACATTAAGAAGTATCAGGGCATGCAGCTTCCTGGCGGCATGACCTTCAACGGTCAGAAGATCTACGACGAAGCAATCGAGGAGAGGGCAGCGCTTGAGAAAGAGATGATCGAGAGCTACAGCATCCCTGTTTCCGATATGATATACTGACGGTACCACTTAAAATGTCAGAAGCCAGAAAACGTTACTGGGAGTTAAAACGTGGCAACTAACTTCTACGTAAACAACTTTAAGTCGTCTCAGGAACAGCTTCTCATTGAGAATTTGATTATTGAAGCAATTCGTTTTTACGGAGAAGACGTATACTACCTTCCGAGGACCCTAGGTAACCTAGACAAGATCTACGGCGCCGACGACTCGTCGAGCTACGACAAGGCAGTCTTGATCGAGATGTACATCAAGTCGGTCGACGGCTTCGGCGGCGACGGCAACTTCATGTCGAAGTTCGGTCTTGAGATCAGAGACCAAGTGGTGTTCTCGGTCGCCAGACGAGTGTTCAACGAGGAGGTCGGATCCCTCACTGCACAGATCAGGCCTAACGAAGGCGACCTCATATACTTCCCACTGAACAGCAAGTGCTTCCAGATCAAGTACGTCAACAAGTTCGAGATGTTCTACCAGCTCGGTGGACTCCAGACTTGGGAGCTTACGTGTGAGCTCTTTGAGTACTCAGGTGAGGTGTTCAATACAGGCATCTCTGAGATCGACAGCATTCAGGTCAAGTACAGCGAGAACATCTTTGACTATGAGATCCTCGATCAAGATGGAGTCGCCCTCGCTACCGAGGACCTCGACTACCTAGTCGTCGAGTCGTTCAACCCAGCAGTCATCGACCCTCTCGCAGAGAACGACGAGATCCAGACTGAGTCTGACAAGTTCATCGACTTCTCCGAACACGATCCATTCTCTGAGACAGGAACCTTCTGATATGTACACATACTTAATTGGATGGACTAAAAAGTCCCAGGAGGTGTAAGATTTTTGGACAGTCATTCTACTTCAGCAGCATCAAGAAGTACGTCGTGCTCTTCGGCACGCTCTTCAACGACATCTACATCATCAGGACCAACAGCACGACCGGCGACGAGACCGCCATCCTCAGGGTCCCGCTGACGTACGGTCCACGCGACAAGATGATCGCGCGCGTAGAGGCAGACCCCGACATCAGTCGTCCGACCGCCATCACGCTTCCAACTATGACCTTCGAGCTCAAGAGACTGAGCTACGACGGAAACAGGAAGCTACCTACCATCAACACTCGTGTCACCGCAAACAGCACGACCGCCGACTCAGTAAACTACCAGTACAATCCGGTAGCCTACAACTTCGACTTCGAGCTGACTATCCTAGTAAAGAACGCTGAGGATGGATCTAAGATAATCGAGCAGATCCTTCCGTTCTTTACTCCTGACTGGACAAGTACCGTCAAGCTCATCCCTGAGATGAACGTGATCGTCGACATCCCAGTGATCCTGAACAACGTCACCCTCAACGACGTGTACGACGGAGACTTCAAGCAGAGGAGGACTCTGACTTGGACCCTCGACTTCACGATGAAGGGCTACATCTACGGTCCTGTCAAGCAGCACAAGACTATCAAGTTCGCTAACACGAACTTCTACATCGCGAACACTGTAAATATAGCAGACGCGGTAGGAAACGTGGTCAGTCAGGTCTTTATCCAGACACAGCCTGGACTGACTGCCAACGGTGAGCCTACCTCTAACGCCGCCAACTCTGTCGATCCTCACACGATCTTAGCGACCGACGACTTTGGATACGTCATCAGCGTGACGGAGGAAACATGAGCGATGAGAAGAAAGACCCGATAGCAGATGCATTTGGTATGGTTCCAATGTCTACTTCAAATCAGGTCTCTGAGATAATCGCCAAGGCCCACAGCGACAGCGCTAGGGACGACTTTGAGACGGCTCGAGCAAACATCTACAAGGTAATCGAGGGCGGCGTAGACGCGCTGGACCAGCTCGGTCAGATCGCCGACCAGTCCCAGAACCCTAGGGCATACGAGGTCTACTCTACTCTGATGAAGACCATCGTAGACGCCAACAAGGACCTGCTCGACATCCAGAAGAAGATCAGGGACCTAAGCGGCGCGGACACTCCTATGAACGCCGCAGCCAAGACCATAAACAATAACCTGTTTGTCGGCTCGACTGCCGAGCTTCAAAAAGTGATTGAGAACTTAAAGAATGGTAGAACAGAGTAACATAACCACTTTCAAGGGGTACAACGGTAACCCGAACATCAAGCGCTCGGGCATCGCCGTCGACTGGACTCCAGACCTAGTCAGCGAGTACATGAAGTGCTCACAGGACGTAGTGTACTTCACCGAGAAGTACATGAAGATCATCAACGTCGACAAGGGTCTCATAAGCTTCAAGCTGTATCCTTATCAAAAAGAAATGCTAAAGTCGATGGCCGACAACCGATACACGGTAATCGGTACGGCTCGTCAGGCCGGCAAGTCGACGACTACCTGCGCGTTCATCCTGTGGTACATCATCTTCCATGCAGAGAAGACCGTAGCCCTACTGGCCAACAAGGGCGATACTGCCCGAGAGATCCTAGGCAGGATCCAGCTGGCCTACCAGCACCTTCCTAAGTGGCTCCAGCAGGGCGTCGTGGAGTGGAACAAGGGATCGTTCGAGCTCGAGAACAACTCGCGAGTCATCGCAGGAGCCACCTCCGCCGACTCTATCCGTGGTTACTCCATCAACATGCTGTTCATCGACGAGGCAGCCTTCATCGACAACTGGGATGAGTTCTTCACCTCGGTCTTCCCGACCGTGTCTTCTGGTCAGACGACTAAGATCGTTCTCGTGTCTACTCCGAACGGGCTGAACCACTTCTACAAGACTTGGGTCGGAGCCGAGGAGGGCAGGAACGGGTACAACCCGATCAAGGTCGTGTGGCAGGACGTTCCTGGTCGCGACGAAGACTGGATGAAGAACACCCTCGCCGCGATGAACAACGACACCGAGAAGTTCGCACAGGAATACTGTGTCGAGTTCCTTGGATCGTCTGGTACGCTCATCGACGGATGGAAGCTCAAAGAGCTTGTATACCAGCAGCCCGTAGCATACCATGAGGGTCTGTACCAGTACAAGAGACCCGAGCGAGGCAGAAACTACGTACTAGTAGTCGACGTCTCAAGGGGCAAGGGACTAGACTACTCTGCGTTCCAGGTGATCGACATCACGGGAATGCCCTATGAGCAGGTCTGCACCTACAGAAGCAACACTATTACACCTATGGACTACGCCGACGTCGTAAACAGGGTAGGCAAGATCTACAACTCCGCAGGCGTCCTAGTCGAGATCAACGACATCGGTGAGCAGGTATCTACCTCTCTCCAGTACGACTTTGAGTACGACAACCTGCTCTATACAGAGAGCTTCGGTAGGTCTGGAAAGAGGATCACTACCGGCTTCGGCGGAGGCAACGCCGACCGAGGAGTCAGGACCACAAAGTCGGTCAAAGCTATCGGATGCTCAATGCTCAAGATGCTGATAGAGCAGAACCAGCTCGTCATCAACGACTTCAACACCATCAACGAGCTGTCGACCTTCTCTAGGAAGGCGCAGTCCTATGAGGCCGAGGCAGGCTGTCACGACGACTTGGTCATGCCGCTGGTCCTGTTCGGATGGATGTCCGACCAGAACTACTTTAAGGACTTTACAAACATAAATACACTGATGAAGCTTAGAGAAAAGTCTGACGAAGACCTCTTAAGTGAGCTGATGCCTTTTGGATTCATGGACTTTGGCTCTGAAGAGATAGACTCCAGAGAAGTCATCGACGGTGAAGAGGGTAATTGGCTCCTCAGATAAGAACCAGAAACCGATAAATACATCAAAGCTTCTCGCCATAAGATCTTTCGGAGTCATGAAAGGAGACAAACATGGGATTCCAAGTCAGTCCAGGAGTAAACGTTACTGAGGTCGATCTAACTACGATCGTCCCTGCAGTAGCAACGACTCAAGGCGCCATCGCTGGCATTTTTCGCTGGGGTCCGGTCGAACAGCGCGTTCTCGTAGACACAGAGGCAACCCTAGCAGCTCGCTTTGGTAAGCCTAATTCAAATACCGCCGAGACTTGGTTCACTGCATCAAGCTTCCTCGGATACGGTAACATCCTCTACGTGACCCGTGCTGCTAACACGACCGACGCCAATACCGCAAACAACAACGCTGCATACAACGCGCTCGGACTAGCGAACACTCTCGCTGTCAACTCGAGCTCGGCTAACCTCCTTCTTTCGGTGGTGAAGAACAGCGACGACTATCTAACCAAGGCAAGCTTTCCTGGCGACGTAAACTTCGTCGCTAAGTTTCCTGGCGCGATGGGTAACTCGCTTAAGCTCTCGATGTGCCTAAGCAACAGCTCATTCAGCAACACGATCTCGCTTACCTCGAACTCGACCGGTGGAACTGGTGGCACGACCGGTAACTCGACTGTATGCTCTATCGTTTTCTCGCTGAACTCAAATACAGCAAACGTAATCATCCAGTCGTCTGACGGTACACAGGGCGTCACCAACTCGATCTCTGACTTCATCAAGTCAAGGCTCACCCTCGGCGACTACATCACCGCAGGTAACAACCTGATCGGTACACAGAACCTCAAGATCGCGTCTCTAAGCAACACGTCGTATCCTGGATCTGCAAGCAACCCTGCTTCGTTCACCATCAACTTCTATGACACGTATCGCCTATCTACTGCCTACACCGCAAACTCGGTCAGTCGTAAGTGGGAATACTTCAACGTTGTCGACACCGCACCTACCCAGTCAAGCTACGTAGCTCAGTTCGGTAACACTGCTGCACAGGACGAAGTACACGTAGTAGTCGTAGACGAGAACGGCGACTTCACAGGCGTTCCTGGAACGGTCCTTGAGCGCTTTGCTCACCTCTCACGCGCTACTGACGCTAAGACGTCTGACGGCGGTACCCTCTACTACAAGACTGTCCTAAACAACACGTCTCAGTACGTATGGTACGCAAACGACGGTCAGGCTACATCGGCAAACTCTCAGACTATCGCAAGCATCTCATCTTCTATCGCACCTTACACGATCTCATTCGTACAGGGTGCAGACGGTCAGCCTGAGTCTTCTGCTGCTATCGGCGACCTAACTCGTGCATACAACAAGTATACCTCTGCAGAAGACCTCGACGTAGCGATGATCCTTACAGGTAAGTCAAATGGCTATACCCTAGTCAACTGGCTCATCGACAACATCGCCGAGCAGAGAAAAGACTGCATGGTATTCTTCTCGCCACAGTACACTGACGTAGTCAACAACGTCGGATACGAGCGCGACGCGATCCTTGCATTTCGTAATGGAATGAACAGGTCATCGTCTTACGCAGTGATGGATACCGGCTACAAGCAGATGTACGACCGCTACAACGACGTGTATCGCTACATCCCTCTCAACGGTGACATCGCGGGACTCTGCGTACGCACTGAGACTACAAGGGATGCTTGGTTCTCACCAGCCGGCTTCAACCGTGGTCAGATCAAGAACATCGTCAAGCTTGCGTACAACCCAACCAAGTCCGATCGCGACGTTCTCTACCCACAGGGTGTCAACCCAGTCGTATCGTTCCCAGGACAGGGTACGGTCCTCTACGGCGACAAGACACTGCTTGCTAAGCCTTCAGCCTTCGACCGCATCAACGTTCGCAGACTGTTCATCATCCTCGAGAAGGCTATCTCTACTGCATCGAAGTTCACCCTCTTTGAACTCAACGATCAGTTCACTCGCGCTCAGTTCGTCAGCCTTGTTACCCCTTATCTCAGGGACATCAAGGGACGTCGCGGTATCACGGACTTCCTCGTGGTCTGCGATGACTCGAACAATACGCCTGAGAGAGTCGATGGTAACGAGTTCTGGGGTGACATCTATATCAAGCCAGCTCGCTCGATCAACTTCATCCAGCTTAACTTCGTGGCTGTCAGGACGGGCGTTCAGTTCTCTGAAGTCGTCGGTCAGTTCTAATAAATAGAAGAAAAGCACAGGAGTAACTTAGATGGCTTTCAATATCGACAACTTCAAGAGCGGCGGACTAACGATGGGGGGAGCTCGTCCTTCCCTCTTCGAGATCTCCTTTGCCGCACCTCCGTCCATCGCTCTCAACAACTCGGCAGTGGGTAACAAGTTTACCCTACTCGCCGAGGCTGCAGAGCTCCCAGCATCTTCGGTCGCCGCCGTCCAGGTTCCTTACTTCGGTAGGAACATCAAGGTCGCCGGCGATCGCACCTTCGCCGACTGGACCGTAACGATCCTGAACGACGAAGACTTCGCGATCCGTGCCATGCTTGAGAAGTGGCACAACGATCTCAACACCCTAGTCTCTAACGTTCGCCTCCATAGCCGTCCATTCGCTTACAAAGCTGACAACGTCATCGTTACTCAGTTTGGTAAGGATGGTCAGAGACTCAGGTCTTATGAGTTCGTTGGTATGTTCCCAACTGAGATCTCAGCTATCCAGCTCGCTTGGGATACTACTAACCAGATCGAGCGCTTCACTGCTACATTCTCGTATGACTATTGGAAGCCAGTAGCTGCAGACGAGAACGCAGACTTCGACACATACTCACAGGACGTTGAGAAGTTCCCAGGAACGATCTAATCAGTCTCAATATATAGTATGATGCCTCAACTATAGTGAATGCAATTATGAAGGGGGCTCATGATAGGGCCCCCTTTTATTTTAGAGAGAGACAGATGGCCGAACTATTCGGATTTGAGTTTAAGAGAACAGCTCCTAAAGAAGTCACCACCTCCTTCGTTCCTCGTCAAGAGGATGATGGAGCCGCAGTCGTCTCGGCTACCGGTTCGTATGGAACCTACCTTGACCTCGACGGCACAGTAAGGACAGAGGCTGAGCTGGTCACTAAGTACCGTGAGATGTCGCTCCAGCCAGAGATCGACACAGCCTGCGACGAGATCGTCAACGAGATGATGTCGATCGACGAGGACCAGATCGTAAAGATCGACCTCGACAACCTCGACCTCTCTGACAATATCAAGAAGACTATCGAGTCAGAGTTCAAGAACTGTCTTAACATCCTCGACTTCAACCGTCACGCCTACGAGATAGCTCGCAGGTGGTACGTCGACGGTAGGATGTACTACCACGTCATCATCGACGAGAAGAGTCCCAGAGACGGAATCAAGGAACTCAGATACGTTGACCCGCGTAAGATCAGAAAGATCCGCGAAGTAAACAAGAAGAGAGTCAAGGGCGGTGAGCAGGGCGACGCCGTCATCCAGAGAGTACAGAACGAGTACTTCATCTTCAACGACCGTGGATTCAACTACGGTAACAAGTCGGTAGGTCCGTCGACCACCGGCCTCAAGATCGCCAAGGACGCCATCGTATACATCACCTCAGGTCTTACAGACACTCAGGGAACGATGGTCCTGTCATACCTTCACAAGGGAATCAAGGCTCTCAACCAGCTTCGTACCCTCGAAGACTCACTCGTCATCTACCGTCTAGCGCGCGCTCCAGAGCGTCGTATCTGGTACATCGACATCGGCAACCTTCCTAAGATGAAGGCCGAGCAGTACGTCCGCGAGATCATGGTCAAGCACAAGAACCGCTTGATCTACGACGGCAGCACCGGCGAGGTCAAGGACGACCGCAAGTTCATGACCATGATGGAGGACTACTGGATACCACGTCGCGAAGGCGGCAAGGGTACCGAGGTCACCACCCTTCCCGGTGGTCAGAACCTTGGTCAGATGGACGACGTCCTATACTTCCAGAAGAAGCTCTATCAGACACTAAACGTACCGGTAAATAGGCTCAACAGCGACGCACTGTTCTCACTGGGTCGCGCCACTGAGGTCACACGAGACGAGATCAAGTTCAGTCGCTTCATCTCTCGTCTCCGTGGCAGGTTCTCGGCCTTGTTCATCGAGGTACTTGGCAAGCAGATGGTACTCAAGGGCATGTTGTCGGTAGAAGACTGGAACAACATCAGCCCAGACATCAGGTTCGACTTCGCCCGCGACAACCACTTCACTGAGCTCAAGGACGCTGAGCTGCTGATGAACAGGCTTCAGGTACTAAACGGTATCCAGCCTATGGTCGGCATGTACTACTCACACGAGTGGGTAATGAAGAACGTCCTCATGCAGTCTGACGACGACATCGAACAGATGCGCGAACAGATCGAGGAAGAGGCAGATGACCCGATCTTCAACCCTCCAATGCCGGAAGACGGCGGCGGACAGCCTCAAGACGGCGGGCGGGACGACTCGTCGCAGGCCCCGCCTCCAAGCGACGATGGCAGTCAACCGAGTGACCCAAGGGCAGAGAAGATCAAGAAGATCGCTCAGGCAAGGGCAGAGTATAACTTAATAATGAAGAAGGCCGTCAAGACTAAGGCCGATGAGGCTAATCTTAAGTCGGTATCACAGATCGTGGCAAAGAACAAGTAAGGAGAGTTTAAGATGAGTGATGATAATAAATACACTATAGGCGATTTAGTCTATCACACGGCAACACAAGAACCAGTCGACTTTGCTAACGCATTCAACTCATTGATGCTGGACCGCGTCAATGCAGCCATTGAAGACAGAAAGAACGAGATCGCGCAGGGCATGTTTGACCAGCCAGACGATCAAGAAGAATCTGACGACGATGAAGATGACGTTGTGTGGGCAGAAGACGACGAGGAAGAAGAAGGGGAGTAACATGGCTAAGAGTCTCAAGGACATCCTGAACGGTGTCAAGTCAAGTAAGGTAGTTCCGGGCTCTACCGGTAAGAACCCAGCTGTCGATTATGAACCAAAGATGGGTGACGAGCAGAAGTTCGTCACCAAGCACAAGACAGAGAAGCACGCCGACAGGGCGGGCAACGGCGACAACGCCGGCACCAAGACCAAGGAGGCTAAGTTCCCTAAGCAGTCACAGGATGCCTACGAGGAAGTAGTCACCGAGAAGACTAGGGACAGCTGGGAGTCGAACACTCCAGACGCTCGCAGGAAAGAGTCAAAGAAGCTGGCTAAGTCTCAGCAGACTCCAGGTCATGTCACTGTCGGTGAGGCATACGACGACCGCGACGAAGAGACCAGCATGGTCAGGGCAGAGCTCAAGGCCCTCGCCGACAAGGCTACCGCTCTAGCAAAGAGCATGCCTTCTTCTATGCACGTTGAGCCATGGGTTCAGGCAAAGATCGCCATCGCTAAAGATCACGTATCCGCGGTGCACGACTACATGACCTACGGCGACCACGACGATGACAAGAAGATGGCCAAGGAAGAAGTCGAGCAGGTTGATGAAGCCACTAGGGCTGCGATCGCACTCAAGGCTGCACGCGACGCTGCTTCAAGGGCTGGCGTTAAGTCTACTTCTCCTAAGAAGCCAAGCAAAGAGAACCCTATCAAGCTCAGGGAGACCGAGCAGGTAGACGAGGTCCTCTCAAAGAAAGCCGATGCAGGCGAGTGGATCAAGGACTTCGTAAAGTCTGACAATCCAAAGTTTGCTGGTAAGTCTCCAGAGAAGCGCAAGCAGATGGCCATCGCAGCATACTATGCTAAGCAACGCAATGAAGAACACGAACACATTCATGAAGAGAAGTGCAGCAAGTCCGCTAAGGGCAAGAAGTGCAGCGTTCATGGAATGGATGAGTGTCCTGGATACAAGCAGTCAAACGAATCTAAGGTAACCGAGCCGGCGCCTACACTGCCAGCCTACAACCTTGACGCAGCGAGGGTATAATGGCATACACATCAGGATCATCGGGTGCATTCAACCCAATCGGAAACACTGCTACGTTTCTAGCTAACTCCGCAGCGCCTACTCCAGTTCAGGTAACGTATACTCCAGCGTCTAACTCGACGGGCTATACGAGCTACTGCCAGTATCGCGTGTTCAACTCAGGATCATACCTGATCTTCTTGGGCGTCGCGAACAACGCTGCTGGAGCTAACAGCAACGCCGTAGTCGTTTCCTCAAACAGCACTGGCATCCCAGTCCTTCCAGGTACTCTAGAGATCTTCTCGTTCCCTACAAACTCATACTTTACTGGTATCACCTCGAGTGGTACGTCACAGGTATACATAACACCTGGATTCGGAGTATAATATGACCGTCAAGGCGAGCATTCAGACAGGCACTAGCGTTACCCTAGGAGCAGCAGGTGGTCCTACCATCGCCTATGGTACGGGAGCGCCTAGCACTACTAAGATCACCGGATCATCTACGTCCGCAAACGGAACCCCAGCAGTCGGCTCACAGTATATCAGGACGGACGGCGCTTCGGGTTCAAGGGTCTACTGGTACTTCAGCGGCGCATGGACTGCGCAGACGTCACCATAAGGAATACTAAGATGAAACTCATCACAGAACTCACAGAACAGGTAGAATATATAACAGAGACGTCTGAGTCTGGTGTAAAGAGTCACTTCATCACGGGGCCTTTCCTCGTCGCTGAAGAGAAGAACAAGAACGGCCGTATGTATCCCATGAAGATCATGGAAGCAGAGGTCAATCGCTACCTTAAAGAAGTGGTCAAGAACAACCGTGGATACGGTGAGCTTGGCCATCCAATGGGTCCGCAGATCAATCTCGATCGCGTGTCCCACATCATCACTGAGCTGACCAGAGACGGCAACAGGTTCATCGGTAAGGCAAAGCTCACCGAGACACCTATGGGCAACATCGCTAAGGGACTCCTCAACTCTGGGGCCAACCTCGGCGTCTCGTCTCGTGGAATGGGATCTCTCAATCCAAGCAAGGAAGGCGTCATGGTCGTAGGACCTGACTTCAGACTCGCGACGGCAGCAGACATCGTAGCAGAGCCATCTGCGCCAGGAGCTTTCGTTCAGGGCATCATGGAAAACGTCGAGTGGATATACGATCCGGTCAGGAACACCTGGCTTGAAGAGAAGCTATCTAATACTAAGAAGTCTATCCGCAAGATGACTATGAGTGAGATCGAGCAGAAGAAGCTTGCTATCTTTGAGAACTACCTCGCTGATCTTGCAAAGAACATCTAAATTCCACTTGATTATAAATAGTTCAAATTCTAACGAGGAGACCCCTATGTCTGACCTAAACAATACAGAAGTTGAGAACGTCGCGGAAGACACCGAAGCCGCTTCTTCTCTTCAGCCAGCTGCTCGCAGCGTAAGTGATCCAAAAGCTATCGACGCTTCTAAGGTCGTAATGATGCAGAACATGCTCCATGTAATGGGCGGCATGAACAAGCAGGACCTTACCGACTGGTTCGAAAAGACCATGGCAATCTATGGTCCTAATAAAGACCACGGTGTCGGCGACAACTCCGACAAGAACAAGTCATCTATCTCGATGAAGCCTTCGCACGCTGGCAATGCAGGTCCAGACCGTAAGGACGCGATGCCAAAGATCGGCGTCCGTGAAGACGTCGAAGAGATGTTTGCCGGCGAAGAGCTCTCAGAAGAGTTCAAGGAAAAGACCGTCACCCTCTTTGAAGCAGCTATCAGCGCTCGCCTCATGGTTGAGCAGGCTCGTCTCGAAGAAGAGTACGAGGCAAAGCTTGAAGAAGAGATCAAGCAGATCGACGAAGAGATCACCAGGAACGTCGACTCCTATCTCGACTACGTAGTCGAGCAGTGGATGGAAGAAAACGCAGTCGAGATCGAGTCCTCTCTCCGCAACGAGCTAATGGACGACTTCATCGAAGGCATGAAGAACCTATTCAGCGAGCACTACATCAACCTTCCTCGTGAGAAGGTAAACGTTGTAGAGTCACTCGCTGGCAAAGTCGAAGAGCTCGAGGCTCGCATGAGCAACCTCATCAGCGAGAACGTTGAGCTCAAGAGAGACCTAGCTGAGAGCGCTAAGATCGAAGTCTTCACAGAGATGAAGAGCGGTCTTACCCTGACCCAGCAGGAAAAGTTCCAAGCTCTCGCAGAGAGTGTGGACTTTGACGTCGATGTCGAGAGCTATGCAAAGAAGCTCAAGATCATCAAGGAGAAGTACTTCAGCACCGAGAAGTCCGAATCCAACATCATCACCGAGAGCTTCGAAGAACTTGCAGATAGCAGCTCCACAGTACACGTGGACCCGAGCGTAAACAAGTACGTTCAGGCTATCTCACGCACAGTTAAGAGATGATCTCTAATAAATAACTTTAGTTCCTACTCAGATAAGGGAGACGACAATGTATCTAGCTGAGGAAATTCAGAATAAGTGGGCTCCAATCCTGGAGCACGCAGACCTAACTCCAATCAAGGACTCGCATCGCCGTTCGGTGACTGCAGTCATGCTCGAGAACACCGAGAAGGCTCTTCGCGAGTCAGCTGCTCACGGTGACTTCCAGACCCTTTCGGAAACCTCTTCAGGTATTCCTGCCAACTACATGGGCTCTTCAAGCTCAACAGCTGGCGCTGGTGGTATCGACACCTTCGACCCAGTCCTCATCTCGCTCGTTCGCCGTGCAATGCCTAACCTTATGGCATACGACGTCTGCGGCGTTCAGCCAATGACTGGTCCTACCGGACTCATCTTCGCGATGCGTTCACGCTACGCAAACAGCACGAACTACCAGACCGGCGCAGAAACCTTCTACAACGAAGTCAACACCGCCTTCTCGTCAGTCACTGCTGGTAACAGCACCTTCGGTCAGGCTGCTGGTAACGGTCCAGCTGGATCGATCCCAGGAAACAGCAACACCACTGCGATGACCAACACTGGTAACGCAATCGGTGGTTCTGGCTTCTACAACGACGCGTTCGGCATGTCAACGGCACAGGGCGAAGCTCTCGGCTCAGACTCAAACGCTGCGTTCGCTCAGATGGCATTCTCGATCGAGAAGGTCACCGTCACCGCTCAGACTCGCGCCCTCAAGGCAGAGTACACCATGGAACTCGCTCAGGACCTCAAGGCAATTCACGGCCTTGACGCTGAGACCGAGCTCTCGAACATCCTCTCGGCTGAGATCCTCGCAGAAATCAACCGCGAAATCATCCGCTCAATCAACATCTCGGGTGTTGTTGGTGCACAGGACAATACCACAACTGCTGGTATCTTCGATCTTGACACCGACTCAAACGGTCGTTGGTCGGTTGAGAAGTTCAAGGGTCTTATGTTCCAGCTTGAGCGCGAAGCTAACCAGATTGCTAAGACGACTCGTCGCGGCAAGGGTAACATCGTCATCTGCTCTTCAGACGTCGCGTCTGCTCTTCAGATGGCTGGTGTTCTCGACTACGCACCTGCTCTCAACAGCAACAACCTACAGGTCGATGATACCGGCAATACCTTCGCTGGTGTTCTCAACGGCCGCCTCCGCGTCTACATCGACCCATATGCAACCGGTGGTAACTACCTCACCGTCGGCTATAAGGGTTCGTCTGCATTCGACGCAGGTCTCTTCTACTGCCCATACGTTCCACTCCAGATGGTTCGTGCAGTTGATCAGGGTACCTTCCAGCCTAAGATTGGCTTCAAGACACGTTACGGCGTCGTCGCGAACCCATTCGCACAGGGCCTCACAAAGGGTAACGGTACGCTGAACGTCAACAGCAACTACTACTACCGCAAGGTGATTGTAAATAATCTAATGTGAGGTATCATATTTGTCACAGTTTTTGTGGCAAAGATAAGATAAATAAACCGGGGATCAAAAGTCCCCGGTTTTTTATTGTCCGTCACGGAATGGCCGTTCCTACGGACTCTATATCTGGAAAGAGATACAGCTATGTCAAAAGAAAAGTACGGTTTTGTTTATATATGGTTTGATCGGAAGTACAAGCGCTACTATATAGGTTCTCATTGGGGAACTGAAGATGATGGATATATCTGCTCATCTAGAATGATGAGACAATCTTATAATAGACGAAAAGAAGATTTTAAGAGAAGAATTATTAAAAAAATCTACACCAATAAAAAAGATCTTCTAATTGAAGAAGAGCGCTGGTTGAGTATGATTGATCCCGATAAAACTATGCCAAAAAACTCAACGAATGAATCTAGAAAAAATGTAAGATATTATAACATTAAATTGGGAACACAAAACCATTGGTGGTCAAATGTTGATGCATCTTTAACGATTGGCGAAAAGATCTCAGCCTCTAAGAAAGGCAAGTCTACTGGTCCCTGCTCGGAAGAGACCAAGGCTAAGATAGGGAATGCCAATCGCGGTAGAAAGTTCACCGAGGAGCACCGACAGAAGCTCAGGGAAGCTAAGCTCGGAAAGACTCTATCAGAAGAGCACAAGAGAAAGATTGGACAGGCAGGTATGGGTAGGGTCGGTGCATGGGCAGGTAAGACCTTTACAGAAGAGCACAGGACTAATATCAGTAAAGGGATGACTCTGAATAAATAACAGTAAGAGCAGGAATAACCTGTCGAGACTGGGGGCCTCTGGCTCCCTTTTTTTATGAGATAAATACAGACAGTGGAGGTATACTATGTCAAGCTTAAACGATACGCCTAGCAACCCGAATTTCCTATCGCCTCTAAACTTTACGTTTAAGATCAGGCGAGCTCCTAACCTGAACTTCTTCCTACAGGAAGCCAAGATTCCAGGCATCGCTATTCAGCCTACTATGGTCAGCAACCCGTTCGTCCGCGTCCCCTACTCAGGTGAGCACGTCGACTACGACCCGCTCGTCATATCGTACAAGGTAGACGAGAACCTTCAGAACTATCTCGAGATCTACAACTGGCTCATCGGTCTCGGCAAGCCAGATTCATTTGATGAGTACACCGCTTTAAACGGTGAGTCACCCCTGCTCGGAGGCGGTATCAAGTCCGACCTCGACCTCATCATCTTAACATCAGCAAAGAACCCGAACTACTCCATCACCTACGTCGATGCTTTCCCAATCTCATTGGATGGACTGAACTTCGACACGACCAGGACCGATGTCGAGTATCTGTCAACCACCGTCACCTTCAAATATACTTCATATAAGATCAATAAATTGTATTGACAAAATCTCCTACTGGTGTATAATAGATATATCAAAACAATAACAGTATGGAGTCAGTATGACGTTGGATGAGATCATGGAGATGTGGTCCAAGGACTGTGACATCGACAGGACAGAGCTGGCTGAGGAGAGTCTAAGGATCCCTCAGCTTCATAGTAAGTACTATAAGATGTACTCACAGGAACGACTCAGGCTCAAGAAGCTAGAGTCAGAGTTCAAGGTACTCAAGCTCGAGAAGCATGAGTTCTATACACAGGGTCCTAGTCAGGAGTCACGTGATCGTGGATGGGAGCTGCCTGCTCGAGGTCTCATACTCAAGGCAGACGTACCCATGTACATGGAGGCAGACCCCCACCTCATCGAGCTAAGCCTCAAGGTCGGTTACCAGCAGGAGAAGGTAGAGTACCTAGAGAGCGCTATTAAGTCGCTGCTAAATAGAGGGTACGCTATCAAGAACGCCATCGACTGGCATAGGTTTACTAATGGGGCATAGATGAGTGAAGTAGTCAAGATCGAGTACCACGACCAGACTCACATGAAAGTGAGGTGTGATCCGGGGGTGGCCTATGAGCTCAATGACTACTTCACCTTCGACGTCCCCGGCGCCAAGTTCATGCCGGCATACAGGAACAAGATGTGGGACGGCAAGGTCCGTCTCTTCAACGTCATGTCCTGCCTACTGTACGTGGGACTCATCACCTACGTCGAGAAGTTCTGCAAGGATCGAGACTACGAGTTCGAGCTCGACGCGGTAGAGTACGAGCCTGAAGAGTTCTCTCTCAAGGAGGCTCACGACTTCATAGAGAAGCTCGGGCCCAAGATGAGGCCGAGGGACTACCAGCTAGACGCCTTCGTGCACGCCGTCAGGAACAAGAGGTCGCTTCTCCTCTCTCCTACAGCCTCCGGCAAGTCGTTCATCATCTACCTGATCATGAGGTACTACAGTGCAAAGACTCTTATTATCGTACCAACTACTTCTCTTGTTAGTCAGCTTGCCAGTGATTTTGCTGACTATGGCTTCGACTCTGATGCTAACGTCCATCGTATCTTCGGTGGACAAGATAAACATACAGACAGGCCAGTCACCATCTCGACTTGGCAGAGCATATACAAACTTCCTAAGGGTTACTTTGACCAGTTTGACGTCGTGATCGGCGACGAGGCCCACCTGTTCAAGGCCAAGTCCATGCAGTCGATCATGTCCAAGCTCACCGACTGCGCGTTCAGGTTCGGCTTCACGGGTACCCTCGACGGTACCCAGACGCATAAGCTGGTACTGGAGGGTCTCTTCGGCCCAGTCAGGAAGGTCACAACCACCGCAGAGCTCATCGAGAAGGGAACCATCGCGGAGCTGACCATCAAGGCGATAGTCCTGAAGTACCCCGACGACATCCGCAAGGCCATGACCAAGGCCGACTACAAGAACGAGATGGACTACCTAGTCAACTGTCGGGCCAGAAATAAGTTCATTCGGAACCTCCTCTTGTCTCTAGAGGGGAACACACTTTTGTTGTTCCAGTATGTTGACAAACACGGAAAAGTATTGTATAATGATATCAAGAATGAGGCAGGTGACAGACCAGTCTTCTTCGTTTCAGGAGCCGTAGATGCAGAAGCACGTGAAGAGATTCGTAGAATCGTTGAGTCAGAGAAGTCCGCTATTGTGGTCGCTAGCTACGGGACTTTTAGTACCGGAGTTAATATTCGTAATCTGCATAACGTTGTATTCGCTAGTCCTTCGAAGTCACGGGTGAGGAACCTCCAGTCCATCGGCCGCGGGCTTCGTAAGTCCGAGACCAAGTCGTCTGTCACACTGTACGACATCGCCGACGACCTGACGTGGAAGAGTCGCAAGAACTTCACACTGCTGCACTTCGTCGAGCGCGTAAAGATCTACAATGAAGAGAAGTTTAACTACAAGGTGTACAGCGTGGGAATTAAAGCATGATATCTAAGCCGAGGGCCAAGAGGCACTACGTCAACAATCGAGACTTCTTCGAGGCGATGGTCAAGTACAAGGCCGACTGCAAGGCAGCCGACGAGGCGGGCAAGGGCAAGCCGCAGGTACCTAGGTACGTCGGCGAGTGCCTCATGATGATCTGCAACAAGCTGTCCACCAAGCCGAACTTCATGAGCTACTCATACCGCGACGAGATGATCGCAGACGGCATCGAGAACTGTCTCGCCTCGGTCGATAACTTCAACCCCGAGCGGTCTACCAACCCATTCGCCTACTTCACTCAGATCGCATGGAACGCCTTCATTCGAAGGATCACCAAGGAGAAGAAGCAGTCATATATCAAGCACAAGAACTTTGAGAACTCCGGCATCATGGACGAGCTGTGGGACTCTGGAGTAGACGGTGGGTCCCATACGATCCAGTCTAAGCACAACCACTACTCGGACGACATCATTCGAAACTTCGAGTCGAAGCTTACCAAGAGTAAGAAGCGTGTCAAGACCGGTATTGAGAAGTTCCTGGAACCAACTGAAGAGCTCGTAAATGAAGATAGCGCTGATAACTGATAGAAACATCTAAAACATAAGTTACAAAGAAAAGAATGTCTGAATCTGCTAGTAAAGAACCAAAAGCAATTGTAATATGTCCAATCTGTGGTAAGTCTGGAGGTAAACCCGCTATGAAAAGATTCCACTTTGATAATTGTAAAGGTTATTCATGCGTATAGCTTTGATCACAGATACTCACTGGGGAGTCCGCAACGACAACGCGATCTTCTACGACTACACCAAGCAGTTCCTCGACAACGTCTTCTTTCCACTCATCGACGCAGAGAAGATCGACACGGTCATCCACCTAGGCGACCTAGTCGACCGCAGAAAGTACATAAACTTCTTGACGGCTAAGCGTCTCAGGGAAGACTTCATGCAGCCGATCAAGGACCGCGGCATCGACTTCCACCTGATCCTCGGCAACCACGACGTCTACTACAAGAACACCAACGACGTCAACGCCATCGCCGAGCTGTACGGCGAGGTCAAGCGTTACGAGCGCGCCGAGGAGGTCACCATCGGCGACTCCAAGATGCTGTTCATCCCATGGATCACAGCGGACAACCGCGAGCACTCAATCGACATGATCAAGAAGTCAAGCGCCCCGATCGCCCTAGGACATCTCGAGCTCAACGGCTTCGAGATGTTCAGGGGCAGCATCAGCACGCACGGCGAGGACGCGTCGATGTTCGACAAGTTCGACATGGTATGCTCCGGTCACTTCCATCACAAGTCTACTACCGGCAACATCAACTATCTAGGAAGCCACAGCGAGTTCACGTGGTCAGACTTCGACGACGACCGTGGGTTCCACATTCTCGACACCAACACCAGGAACATCGGCTTCGTCCGCAACCCCTACACGGTGTTCAAGAAGATCTGGTACAACGACGAGGACACCAAGTTCTCCATCGACTTCATCACCAACTACGACTACGCGTCCTTCAGCAAGAAGATCGTGAAGGTCATCGTCCAGAACAAGTCCAACCCCTACCTGTTCGACATGTTCATCGACAACGTCGAGAAGGCTGGACCTAACCAGCTTCAGATCGTCGAGGACCATCTCAACCTCAACATCGAGGACGAGGGCGACATCGTCAAGGAGGCCGAGGACACCATGACGATCTTCAAGAAGTACATCGAGCAGATCAATACTACCAAGGTTGACAAGCCTCGGCTCGAGATGGTGATCCAGAATCTTTATAATGAGGCTCTAAGCGTAGAATGATTACGCAATGAACGCAGATAAAATAAATCCAAATAACTATCCTAGAACTATATGCGGAGTTGAAAGCGGTTATCAATTAGACCATATAAAATCTCTAAGACAATGCTTTGATGAAAATATATCCATAGAACAAGCTGCAAGTGTTGATAATTTACAGCTTTTACCATGGAAAGAAAACTTGAGAAAGAGATAGACAAGTGGCTATAGTTTTTCATCATATACGCTATAAGAACTTCCTTTCCACAGGCAACGCGTTTACGGAGCTCGAGCTCGACAAGTCTAGCACCACTCTCATCATCGGTGAGAACGGCGCAGGCAAGAGCACGATCCTCGACGCGCTGTCGTTCGTGCTGTTCAACAAGCCTTTCAGGAAAGTGAACAAGGGACAGCTCATCAACTCTATCACTCGCAAGGAGCTGCAGGTAGAGGTTGAGTTCACCATCGGACAGAACAGGTACCACGTCATCCGCGGCGTGAAGCCTAACCTGTTCGAGGTCTACATGAACGGCAAGCTTCTCAACCAGTCTTCTGACGTCCGAGACTACCAAGAGATCCTCGAGAAGCAGATCCTCAAGATCAACCACAAGTCGTTCTGCCAAGTGGTGGTGCTTGGCTCTGCCTCATTTGTCCCGTTCATGCAGCTGCCTACTGGTCAGCGCCGCGAGATCATCGAGGACCTACTCGACCTACAGATCTTCACGACAATGAACGTGCTCCTCAAGCAGAAGGCAGCCGAGAACGTCAACGACATTTGGAAGTCAGAGAAGGACAAGGACCTCGTAGAGGAGAAGATCAAGCTGGTGCGCGAGCACATGGCCGAGATCCAGAAGAACAGTGAGAAGCTCATCAAGGAGAAGAGGGAGCGCCTCAAGTCCACCGACGACGAGATCGCCAAGTTCATCGACAAGAAGTTTGAGATCGACCGCGACATCGAGGAGCTGGGTACCAAGATCCTCGACGAGGACGCCATGAGCAAGCGAGTCAACAAGGTAAACAGGCTCAAGCACCAGCTCGAGGCCAAGATCGCCAACTTAAACAACGACATCGAGTTCTTAAACAACCACGAGAACTGCCCTACCTGCCAGCGTAACATCGACGAGGGCTTCAAGGCAGAGTCGATCGACAAGAAGAACGACAACATCGCAGAGGTCAGTGCGGGTCTCACTCAGCTGTCTGCCGAGTACGATAAGGTAAACACTCGCATCACCGAGATCATGGAGATCCATGCCGAGATAAACACCAAGAGGATGGAGCTCCACCGAGTACTCACGAAGATCAGCAGCCTTGAGGAGTACAAGTCCCAGATCCAAGAAGAGATCGACTCGATCAAGGTGACCGAGAAGGACAAGGACACCAGCAAGCTGGACGAGCTGATCCTGGACCTCGAGAATACCAAGCAGCAGATCATCAAGCTGTCTGAGGATCAAGTCCTCTATCAGGCAGCCGGCGTGCTCTTGAAAGACGGCGGCATCAAGTCGCGCATCATCAAGCAGTACATCCCTATCATCAACAAGCTCATCAGCAAGTACTTGAGCGCCATGGACTTCTTCGTCCAGTTCGAACTTGACGAGAACTTCAACGAGACGATCAAGTCCCGCTACAGGGACGAGTTCAGCTACGCGTCCTTCTCAGAGGGCGAGAAGATGAGGATCAACTTGGCGGTGCTGTTCACGTGGCGAGCAGTGGCAAAGCTGCGCAACTCGGTCAACACCAACATCCTTATCATGGACGAGGTCTTCGACAGCTCACTCGATGCCAGCGGTACCGAGGAGTTCATGAAGATATTAAACCAGTTGACAAATGATGCAAACGTGTATATAATAAGTCATAAGACGGATCAGATCGTGGACAAGTTCGACAATGTGATCAAGTTTGAGAAGCACAAGAACTTTAGCAAGATGGTGGCGTGATGGAACTAATCTCGAGCAGCAACCCAATACTGACTAAGCCGTGTCTACCCTTCGACTTCAGCAGCCCTCCCTTCGACCCTATCGAGTTCTCGATTGAGCTGGTCAAGACCATGATCGACAACAACGGAGTCGGTCTGGCTGCAAACCAAGTAGGTACCAACTTCCGCGTCTTCGCGATGCGGGCACAGCCTCAGAACTTGGTCTGCTTCAACCCTAAGATCGTCCACCACAGCGTAGAGGAAGTACTCCTTGAAGAGAGCTGCCTCTCGTATCAAGGGTTGATTGTCAAGGTCAAGCGACCTCAGCACATTCGAGTACGGTTCACCCAGCCAAACGGTGAGACTCGGACCGAGACCTACACGGGTATGACCGCTCGCATCTTCCAGCACGAGCTCGACCACCTCGACGGCATCCTGTTCTACAACCGCGCCAACCTCTACCACCGTGAGCAGGCTTTCAGAAAGTGGAAACGATGAACATCTTCTACATTGACGAGGACCCCATCAAGGCTGCTCAGATGATGGTCGACAAGCACGTCGTCAAGATGATCCTCGAGTCGGCACAGCTGCTCTCGACGGCCCATCGTCTCTACGACGGTCGACTCATCGAGGGCGTCAGCAAGTCTGGTCGCAAGCAGAAGCAGTGGGTACTGCCTGACGAGCGCGAGAACGTCATGTACAAGGCGACTCACATGAACCACCCGTCGGCTGTATGGTGTCGCGACTCAGTCGACAACTACAACTGGCTGGTCGAGCACTTCTTTGCCCTCTGCGAGGAGTATACATATCGCTACGGCAAGCAACACAAGTGTCAGGCCATGGGCTACCACCTGCAGTCACCGCCTATGAACCTGCGCAGGCTCGGGCTGACTCCTATGCCGTCCGCCATGGCCGACGAGTACAAGATCAGCGACGACCCATTGACAAACTATCGACACTATTATAAGATAGGTAAGTCAAGCATGCACAGTTGGAAGAAACGTCAAGCACCGGAGTGGATACATGTCTAAAGATTGACATATGAACATAATGGTGTTATAATTGGAAATATAGATCAAGCTATCGAGTATTCCGGAAAATCCAGAAAAACTATTGATAGATGGTGTACTAAAAATTCTAGTTATTCCAAAAAAGAATGGAGAAAATATTATGAGTCGTGACTGGGTTATGGATATTTGGCGAATGCACAAGCACTACGGCGTGCATCCCGTCATCGACAAGATGGACTCTGAGATGCTCGCAAAGTTCTTGGAGTTTCGCATCAACTTCTTACAAGAAGAACTCGACGAGCTTCGCTCCGCTGAGGGTGCTGAAGACGTAGTGGACGCGCTCATCGACCTCTGCGTCGTCGCCATCGGTACCCTTGACGGGTTCGGCGTCGACTCACACAAGGCATGGGACGCGGTACTCGAGGCCAACATGAACAAGCTGACCGGAATCAAGACAACTCGTCCCAACCCTCTCGGCCTGCCAGACCTCATCAAGCCTGAAGGCTGGACTGCCCCGTCCCACGAGGGTAACCATGGTCTCTTCACGAAGGTGAAGTATGACTAGGAGCGAGCAGATCGAGAAGCTCGGCGCACTCGGCGAGGAGATCGTAAAGGGTCTCTTGGCCGAGAAGCACGTCGTTGAGATGAGCGACTATAAGTACGACGCCATCAAGGACATGACAGCGGATGATCAGACCGTAGAGGTAAAGACTCTCGTCCTGATCAAGAAGTTTGAGTCTTTCTGTCTCGGTAAGAAGCAGTGGAAGAAGTGCGACGAGGTAGACCGTCTGTTCTTCGTCCGAGTACCCGAGAGCGAGAACGACCACATCGTGGTCTACGAGTCAGAGAACCCAAGAAGCTTTCGATCGATGCAGTACAACGGCGACTGGTGTCGGATGTACCCATTGACAAATATGAAGATCTATGGTACTATAAACAATAACGAATTGTCTAAGCAGCTATGTGACCTCTCACCCTCAAAGTACAAGGGATTTAAGTATGACAGAACGCGAATCGATCAAGGTACTGCAGGAATGCATCGACCTGCAGCGTCGTAAGTCCAACGACTACCAGAACCCACACTCGACCATCAAGCAGGCCGACTATTACCCATCCGGCTGCGCTACCATCCTCGACGTCATGCAGGCCAAGGTGCTTCGCATGCGCTCGGTCATCGAGGCCATGCAGCACGATCCCAACTACAGCCCTAACTTTGAATCGCTCGACGACTCGGCCAAAGACTTGGCAAACTACGCCTCGTTCTTTGTCGCGTACTCTCGTGGCAAGGTCGACGGCCAAGACCCGTCGCGTGACTTCTTGAACCGTAAAAGAGCTATAGTTACTAAGCTAGAAAACGCTGTAGTGGAATCTATTACTCCATCAGCAGCTCCAGGCTTCGGCGTGAACTACATCAAGACTCCGGGTAACCTCTAATGGCCCAGAACTATGCATTTACAGTCAACACGATTCGTCGTGTGTTCAAGGACATGCTCGCTCGTGAAGACTTCGTCACCGACAAGACCGGTGTGAAGATGCTTGAGATGGTCGGCGCTCAGTTCAATGCAAATGAGCCAGCTATCTTCGGCGAGCCGAACCAAGACTACATCGATCGCGAGCTTCAATGGTATCGCTCGATGTCGCTCAACGTCAACAGCATTCCAGGCGGCCCACCAGCTATCTGGAAGCAGGTGGCTACTCCCGACGGCATGATCAACTCGAACTATGGCTACCTCATCTGGTCGTATGAGAACGAGCTACAGTACGAGAGTGTCTTGACTGAGCTGATGAAGAACCCTAACTCTCGTCGCGCGGTAATGATCTACACTCGTCCTACCATGCACAAGGACTACAACACCGACGGCATGTCCGACTTCATCTGTACCAACGCAGTGCAGTACATGATCCGTGACGGTAAGCTTCAGGTGGTGGTCCAGATGCGGTCCAACGACGTCTGGGCGGGTTATCGCAATGATTGGGCCTGGCAACGCTACGTACAGGACCTGCTCGCCTCTGACCTGGGTGTAGGCATTGGAGACATCATCTGGCAAGTTGGTAGCCTGCATTGCTATCAGAAAGATTTCTGGATGATAGATGGATATTCTAAGACCGGTAAGATGTTAACTAAAGCAGAATACGAAGAGATTTTCAAATAATGCAATGGCAAATCATTTTAGTTCCTTCTTTATATAAATAAAGAATATATCAGGAGGAACTAAAATGAAAAATTATGTCTATTGGATATATGATGAAACATGTATAGATCCAACAAAAGATGGATATGTTGGAGTTAGTCACAACGTATCCGTGAGATATAAAACACATTTAAGAAAAAACAGAGTTCCTAAGGGATCATCAGTTAAAGTACTATTTGAAGGAACTAGAGAAGAGTGTTTTTTATATGAAAAAGAAATGAGACCTTATAAAAAAATAGGATGGAACAATGCGGTTGGTGGTTCTCATGGATGGAAAATTGGATTCTCTCATAGTGAAGAGACAAAAAAGATCTTAAAGCAGAGATGGACTGAAGAAAGAAAAGAAGAAGCATCTTCATTTAGAAAAGAACAAAATAAAAAACTTATAGGACAAAAACGTCCTAAGCAATCTCAAGCTATGTTAGGTTCTAATAATCCAATTTTTGGAACTAAAAGACCAGAATATGTTAAAGAAGCAGTTAGAAAAGCTCACCTTGGAAAAGAACCGACTAATAAACAGATAAACTATTGTATTGGATGCCATGAGAGAGATAGTATATCTATGATAAAGAAATACCATAACAAGTGCTTCAAAATGTTTTGTAATGAGATAGAAGATGTCAAGTAAGTCATGGCGATGGACGCAGAACTACCTCAAGCTAGCCCAACACATCTCGACTTGGTCTAAGGATCCGAGCACCAAGATCGGCGCGGTCGCCGTCGGT